>ERZ772883.46-NODE-46-length-135100-cov-11.807523_pt1 | contig 135100 bp, 158 predicted proteins | sample MGYA00580575_ERZ772883 | MGnify/ENA primary metagenome ERZ772883 (study PRJEB29015, sample SAMEA2737666) | human gut metagenome | biome: human gut; feature: human-associated habitat; material: faeces | place: China | collected 2012 ... | reverse complement strand
AGCCGACGGACGAGCCGGTCGTGGCCGGAGGTCCGGACGCCTATTTTGCGACGATCCCGACGCGGGAGATCGTCGACGCCCTGCGTGAGCAGGGGATTCCCGCTCAGCTCTCGTATTCCGCGGGCACGTTCGTGTGCAACGATCTCCTTTACTGCGCCCTGCACGAGAGCGAGCGGAGCAATCCAGCCCCGCGCTGCGGCTTTGTCCACGTCCCTTACCTGCCCGAGCAGACCAAGGACGGCAACGCGCCGAGCATGGGTTTGGAAATGATGGTCAAAGCGCTGCATATTGCGGTGGAAGCGATCGCAGAGGAAGAGAAGCGGTGAACTGAAAATAAGAAAGCCCGCGGCAATGATTGATAAAAACGATCTTTCTATCTCCATCTGCATACCAAAATAAAAAAGAGCTATCTGACTTCATTTGAAATCAGATAGCTCTTTTCTTGTGAATAATGAAATTCTGTTGCCAAATCGTTGCCGCGAGGGGCATCAAAGCTCAAAAAGTCCAGTGTTTACGGGCTTTTTTCGACCTCTGAAATTATTCCCACTCGTTGCAGGGACTCGCATCTTAAACAATTATGTTTAGAAGATATTGTACCTGCTATTCTGATTATTTTGATTACCCATATTATTGTAGCTATACGATGGATGCTTATCAAAATCTTATCAGCGGTGATAAAACACCGCGGGGAGTACACGGTGATTGTTGTGGATTGGTTTAGGTGTATTATAGCATAGATCAACTCAGGAATCCAGATGGTATTATTTCTTTACACAAAATCTATTTGTGGTTAAAACTCTCCCCACTCAACCTTAGGCAATCTTTTAGACAACTCTTCGACCATCGTGCGGGCACCAGTCAAACTGATTGTTTCTCGAGAAGACTGCGCATTTTCCGCTACAATGTGGGAACTTGCATTACCGCCATCGAGCGCAATTGTTTCATTTGCGAAAAGAGCTTCGATATCAGCTGCTGATGCGGTATGCTCTTGCATATACTTCTCAATTTGTGCTTCAATGCTTGCTGCGCCATCAGTGGTTTCTCCACGAATCCATCCTTTTGCCGGAAACAGCTGGACACAAGAATGGGCAGCTGTCGCAACCGCTGTTGTAAGTGAACCTAAGTCCGTATAGAAATCCACCAGTTTTCCTGCGGAAACTTTCTCTCTAAATTTCATCAAAAGTTCACGCTTTGCATCTGTATCTTCGCACTTAGCATTTTCTAATTTCCCGATATCTTCAACGAGTATGCTCATAACCGGAATTCCATTTGCAATGGCATAATCATACTCTTTTTCGGTGAAGCCAATTCCGTCCACATCAACCGATCCGTATTTTCCTGCAAGTATCAACAAATAATAATCGCAGCTATCCAACATCATTTTTATGTATTCCATTTGGCTCATATTACTCGCAGGAAACTGTTCCATTCCTACAGGAATAAAGCCCATTTTCAACAAAAGACGGATTACGGCCATACGTTCTTCTTTTAGATCTTTGTAGGTTGAGCTTACAAAAACCTGGTATTTTTTGTTCATATATTATCGACGCTCCTAATTTTGCGGATACTTGTTGGTTAATCCTTGTCTCCTTCGTGCCACTTTTCCAGAACAGCTTCCACCTGTCGAATTAACTGCTCCTTGTTAGGCATATACAGCACATAACGGGAAGCAAAAATGTTATTGGACAGACCACCCAGAGCATACTCCGCCGTAATGCTGTCTTTATCTGTACACAGGATGATGCCAATGGGAGGATTATCATCCGGATCGTTAACCTCGGCAGCATAATAGTTCAAATACATATTGATCTGCCCGGCAGCTTCCGGTGTCAGCTTGATTGTCTTTAGCTCAATCAGCACATAAGCCCGGAGAATCTTGTTATAGAACACCATATCTACATAGTAGTGGGTATTGTTCAGAGTTACCCGTTGCTGTGTGCCAACGAACATAAATCCACGACCAAGCTCCAACAGGAACTTCTCGATCTGCTGTACCAATGCCCGTTCCAAATCGCTTTCCATGACAGGCTTATCTTCTGGTAAGCCCAAGAACTCAAACACATAAGGATCACGGATAATATCCGCGGGCTGAGCAATCTCGTTGCCATGAAGTGCCAGCGCAAGTACCTGTTCCTTGTTGGCATCGCCACGGGAGAGTAACAGGCGCTCAAAGAGGGAACTTTCGATCTGTCTTTTTAGTTCTCGGACAGACCAGCCGGAATTGACTGCTTCTTTTTCATAAAAGTTGCGCTTATCTACATCAGAGATAGACAGTAGCTCACAATAGTGTGACCAACTCAATTTGCCAGACACTGTCTGGCATTTTTCATAGGCCAAATAAAACTGACGCATATTTTGCAGATTAGAGCGAGAGAAACCTTTTCCAAATTCCTTTGTCAGTTCGATGGAAAGAGCTTTCAATGTTTGCTTTCCATAATCAGCTCGATCAGGAATGGTCTGTTCATACTCGCAGATAATGCGACCGATATTCCAGTAGGTTAGTAACAGTTCGTTATTTACCTGCCTGGCAACTTTTTCACGAGCATTATCTAAGATAGATCTGACTTCTTGAACAACCAATGACATCTCGTTGGATACAACAGTTTTGTTATCATCCATGGTAGTGCACCACCTTTCAAGTTAATGGATAAAACTACAAGCCGTGTACGACATCTTGATCCAGAACAAATTTTCGCTCTTTCCAGTCGGGCATATGAGTGGACAGGAAAGCATAAAAATGTTTGCTATGGTTCGGGTAAAGAAAATGCACTAGTTCGTGTAAAACCACATAATCAATATAGGGCATTCTGGCCTTAATCAAATAGAAATTAAAGGTCACCGCTTGATGTGCAACACTACAACTGCCCCACAGCGTTTTCATCTTTCTGACTGATACCTTTGGCATCTCAACACCGTATTTTTCTACGATTGGATACCAGTAACGTACCCGTTCAATAAGAATACTCTTTGCTTGTTTACGCCACCAGTTTTCGAATAACTTTTTTACATGCTCTTGGTTATCAGGCATTCGGCAACAAATGTGTATTGTTCTCCCCTCAGAATAAACCTGTTCCTTATCGCATTGTGTTAATACGAAGATCATATCTTCACCAAACATTTTGATTGAGTATCCGTTTTTGATTTCTGTAGTTGCTGCATATCCGACTGTTTTCTTAAAAGACTGTAGCTTCGATTCAATCCAACCACCTTTTTCTGTAAGGAACGACTTCGCCCACTCATTGGGTACGGAATGAGGAAGAGACATCACTATCTTCTGGTCCGGATAAACCTTTAAGCGGCAGGTTTTCATTTTTTTTCGATCCAGGTAAACTGTTGCAATTCTTTTTGATTTGGGCAATGTTATGCTGATTGTCTCCATAGTTAATAGCCTTTCTTTGCTACCATCATAATCTCATCAATGATGATGTCAATTGTGTCCAAAGACCAATCTAATTCATGCTCTTCCATGTAGTCAAACAGCAAATCGTCCAGCGCTTTTTTGATGTTTCTGTGGAGAATCACATTGTCTCGCCAGTCGCGTTTAGTATGGCTCACAATAATTGCTTTAACATCTAAAGCAAGTGCACCCATTGAATCGGAAACATCAATTTCCTGATCGCCTAAAGACTTCTTGATACCAGAACATACTGCACCGTAAAAGGATTTTGCATCTCCGTCATCCATAATGTTTTCCGGGTATTTTACAGAACTGCGACCAGTTCGGTAATCCTCGGCCATTTTTTCCATAGAGGACAGATATTTTTCACTGTCCCGTTCCGCCAAATACTCTTTGATCGCCTTATTTATTCGCTCCATAAATGTCATGTACCGAATAGGATCTACATATCTCTGGCTTTCAAGAACCTCTACCTGGCGGGTCTGTATGGCTTCTGCTTTGGCCGCATCAGAACCAAGTCGAGCCAACTGTTCCTGCATTTTTTCCTTATTGGTGATGTCTAATGGCTCGATTAAGATTTTTGCATCTTCTGCATTAACATAGGTGTTGAGCAGTTGGCGAATACCATCTTCATATCTCGAAAAGTCAACACTATCATTAAAACGAAGCGAAACGCTATCTTTTAACTTTTTGAAGAACAGATATTCTTTTCTGTACACTTCAGCCTGATCAAAACCAACCAACTCAAATAACTCATAGCTGGAATACAAAAAGTCTACCATTTTTGCAAAAGCGGACAACTTTTCGTAAAAATCTTTACGAATGTCATACTCTCTCAATCGTTCCTGCCAAACATTAGCGCTGCTTTCATTTCGATCAATCCCGTCAAATATGCTCCACAATTCTTGATAGATTTTTTCGAGCTTTGCTTTTTCCTCATTAACCGTTGAAATGGCAGACTGTATCTCAGAGCTGTCGAACAAATTCATACCAGACTGTTCGTCACTATACAGATCAAGTGCAGAATTCAGCTTCTTGAAAATGCCGATGTAATCTACAACAAGGCCAAAATCTTTGTCAGTATAAACACGGTTTACACGAGCAATTGCCTGCAATAAGGTATGATCTTGCAATTTTTTATCCACATACAGAACTGCAGCAATGGGTGCATCAAAACCGGTAAGAAGTTTGTCTTTTACAATCAGAAGATCAACATCGCCCTCCGGATCAATGAACTGACCTGTTACAGAATCTTCGTAGGCGTCATAGTTGTTTTTGAAAAGGGGATCGACTTCTTTCTTGAAGAAGTCTGCAATGATCTTCAAGGACTGCGGTGTATTGTTTTCGTCATCGCCTTCCTTTGCGGAATTAGGCGTAATTACAACCGCAGGAATTACTCCACCGAGATCCCTGAGTTTATAAAACAACTGTACGGCCTCGGCTCTGGAAGAACAGGTCAACATTGCCTTAAAGCCTTTAGGCTTAACATAGTTGATGAAGTGCTCATGCAAATCGAAAGCAATCATATTTAGACGAGCTTCCGTCTGAGCCAAAGCGACAAAGCGGCTATACTTTACTTCCAGGTCCTGCCGGGCATCTTCGGTTAACCCAACAGTAATATGCTTCAGATGTGCGTTAATCTGCTGACTGGTAACCTGTTGCGGAATAACGCGACCTTCATAAACAATCGGTACCGTAACTTTATCATCGATTGCATCCTGGAGAGTATATTTATCAATCAGTGGGCCGAATTTTGCATATGTGTCCTTTGCAGGAACGATCTTTCGATTCTTATCCTTCGGCTGTTTTTGAATGAGAGGTGTCCCGGTAAAGGCAATTTTCACTGCTTTTGGGAGCACTTTATTCATATAGATATTAAGCTTGCCATACTGTGTTCTGTGTCCCTCATCAATAAAAAGGAACAGATTCTCGCTATCATTACAGTATTCCTGCTTAATGGCAGCCTCAAATTTATTAACCAGTGCTGTTATTACGGTATTTCCATCATCTTGAAGAAGCTCAATCAAGCCCTTGCCGGTTTTCGCCCGGTGAGGACTCATCTGCGTGTGAATGAAGTTATCACGAATTTGTTTATCCAGATTAATGCGGTCAGTAACCATAACAAAGCGAGGCTGCTTGATTGGACTGTCTGGCTTCATGCTTTCACGAATAATCATCTTTGTCAGCATAATCATCGTGATCGTTTTGCCACTACCCTGGGTATGCCAAACAACACCGTTTCTTGTGTTGGCGTTGTCCCGCATCAAAATACGATCCATACACTTTTTGACTGCAAAGTACTGCTTGTATCGGCATATCTTTTTCACATTATTATCATAGATGATAAAGTTACGAATCAGATCCAACAGCCGCTCCGGGTGCAGCAGCGACACCAGTGCACGATCCTGCTCCTTGATTTGACCATCGGGGGAGCATTTTCTGCACCAATTATTCAGCCACTCTTTGTCGTCTTCGTGCCATGACACGAAATATTTAGCCGGTGTGCCACATGTGCCATACAGCACCTTGTCCGGATTCACTGCCATTACCAACTGAGTGTAGCGGAACAGGTGCGGGATATACTCCTCGCCCCAGTTCCGGATGTTCTGCGTTACACCCTCCATGACATCCACACCGGATTTTTTGCACTCGATTACAACAAGGGGAATACCATTGACCAACACAACAATATCCGGACGAGCAAACTTGCCGTTCGGTCTTTCCACTTCAAACTCGTCGGTAACCTGGAAGGTGTTGTTTTCCGGGTGTTCAAAGTCAATATAGCTGATATCAAAAGATTGACGAGTGCCATCCGGGAGATCTTCCTCCATGCTTTTTCCAGAGCAGAGAAGCTCATAGATTTCCTTATTGGAGGCGTAGAGTCCCGCAGCACTGTACTGGTCTACCACCTGTATCGCTTTGGCGATAGAACCACCGGAAAAAAATCTTCTCTCGCTGCCAAACTGATAGGTCTGCTTGCTCAAAAAAGCCTGCAGTTCTCCTGTAAACAGCACGGCCTTGCGAGAGCCTCGCTTCTGCTCGGCCTCGCTGCGGGGAATAATCGTATATCCCAATCTTTCAATTACTTTCAACGCCCGATCCTGTGATTCAGGTCGCTCATTAAATATTGTGTGGTTAGGCATATGGCTACCTCTCCTTGTCTTAGAAATGCTTAAGCCACAGAGATCTTTACGCCATTGGAAAATTCATTCCACTTGGATTCAACTAAACCCCTGTTCTTTTCCATCCATTCTTTCGCCATCTTTTTCTGTGCGGGAGAGATCTTTCCGGTGCAGGCCAGAATCTCTCCATCATCAATAGCCACAGACATGGATGCACTGGATGTGGAAACGTGCAGATGCGGTCTGTGATGACCGCTCTGTTCGTTTGTTCGTACTTCAAATTTAATTCCATTGATCTTCGCAATTTGAACAAAGTCTGTCAGATTGCGAAGAAAAAACTCCCACTCCAGAAATATCTTCTGCTCATTCTCTGTCATACTTTCACCCTCACGATGCCTGTAAGCAGCATTTGCATTAGAGCTCTCTTTTTATTGCCCCACATACCAATTTCTTCATAGAGTTTTTTGATCACTACATCAACTGCCGCAATAATATTTGCGATAGAAACCTGCTCATCATAGGAAGGAAGCACAATAGGTATGTCAAGAAAATCTTTTTGAGATATGTTCTTCATGCTATTGCTTGTCCCTCCTGCCTTTCTTCGAATCGATCTCTGTGAACTTTCACTACTGATAACATAGTTTAGCCATCGTGGATCAACATTTTTCTTCAAAACTACTTTCCATAAGCGATCTGGCAGAAAAACATTGGGAAGGGTTACATCACACAGAGCACATGCACCGACAAGTTTTGGGGTATTCATTCGGCTGACCAAAAGGGTGTTTGCCTCTATCGGGCATGAAACTCGATAGTAATCTTCTGCCACAACCTCTTTGCTTTCTTCAAGTAAGAAAGTTCCTTCAAAAATAGCAGAAGTTTTCAGAACATATCTCTTTTCGGATACGTATTCTGCTGCTTTATCTATTGAATTAACACTTGTACCGCTTTCTATGTAAGAAACGACATCTTTCAATGTGCCTTCCTTTCCTACGGCCAATGCAGAATCGTGTAAAGCTTCTTTGGATGTTCTGAGCAATCTGCGCATCAAAGCTTCCTTTTTCTTTTTCTCTTCCTCAATTCGCTTTTGCTTTAGCTCAATCACCTTATCACATTGCATAAGGATTTCTGCTATGCGTTCCTGCTCAGCCAGAGGAGGGCAAGGTACTTCACAGCTATAGAAGTCTTTACCTCGTAGGTTCAATAGTCCATCATCTCTGACACCACGGTTGATTCTGGAATGCAGCTGTCTGTTCAAGAAACCGCTGATAAACAGTTGCTCATAGAAATCGGGATTTCCATCAGATACCCGGAAACTTTCAAACACATTGGGTACAGCTGCTTCTGTGCGATCATTAATCCGATAGATACAACCTTGTGGATATAGATTGGAATTGCCCTTGTTATATGAAAAGTCTCCACGATGCAAAACGGTGTATTTTTCATACTGCTTTCCAGATAACTCTTTTCCGAATTTCTCAGCTTGATTCACAAAACCTACGCCAGCGGATATGCTGACTGTTTCGATTTTTCTTGTTCCAGCCGTTTCCGTAATTTCTTCGACGATGGAACTCAATGGACGAGATGTCCATTCGTTTGGCAAAATACCTGCATTGGTGTAATGATATCCTAAAGGGGCGGTTTTCTTTGCCTGAATAATATCGGTCATATTATGACCTCCTGCTTCTCTATTTACTTACTATTACATTACAGCCCCAGCTCTTTCAGGTAGGTATCCATCTTAGCCTCGGCTTCCGCAATTTTCTGCTTCAGACGAGCGATATTTGCCTGAACAGCAGAGATATCAATCAGCTCTTCCTCTTCGAAGGTATCCACATATCGAGGAATATTCAGATTGTATTCGTTCTCTTTGATTTCATCCAGTGTTGCCACATGAACGAATTTTGGTTGCTCGCTGCGGCTGTAATAAGCATCTACGATGGAGTCGATATGCTCCTGTCCAAGTTCATTCTGGTTCGTTGCTTTGATATACCGGGGATTACCGTCTTCATCATTTTTACTGGCATCAATAAACAGAATATCTGTGGTGGGACGATTCTTTTTGAACACCAAAATACAAGCTGGGATTGGCGTACCATAGAACAGGTTTTCGGGAAGACCAATAACTGCATCCAACAGATTTTCATCCACTACACGCTGACGAATTCTGCCCTCGGCTGCGCCACGGAACAACACACCATGGGGAGCAACTGCGGCAATTCTGCCATTTACAGACAGGCTGGCAATCATATGAAGCAGAAATGCCCAGTCACCTTTACTTGCAGGAGGCACACCCCAGTCAAAACGGTGGAACTTATCCAGAGAAGCCTCCATTTTAAACTCTTTCTTTCCCTTACCGGAGGATTCTCCGCCGGGATTGAACCCGGATGCCCATTTGTCTTTGGAGAAAGGCATATTCGCAACGATGGCATCGAACAGCAGCAGATTTCCGTCCGCATCCAGGAACACAGGATTGGCAAGAGTATCACCCCAGCCAATCTTTGCATCACGGATTTCGTGGATATACATGTTCATCTTCGCCATTGCTACGGAAGATCCATTGACTTCCTGACCATAGATGGATACTTCTTTGCTGTTCTGCCTTTTCGCAGCCTTAATCAGCAAAGAGCCGGATCCACAAGTTGGGTCGTAAACACGCTCACCGGGCTGCACATTCACGATGCGAGCCATGATTTCGGAAACCGCAGCAGGGGTATAGAAAGATCCCGCTTTCTTGCCGGCCATGCTTGCAAATTGACCTATCATGTATTCATAAGCATCGCCGATGACATCTGCGGGCACCTGACCTTCTTTAATTTCAATCACAGATGGACGAAGATTTAACGGTTCAAAGTCTTCCAGCAGATCACGCAGGATAGCGTTTTTGTGTTCACGGGTGCCAAGAGCGTTTTCGCTGTTGTAATCCACAGAACTCAAAACACCGGCGAGTTGCTGATTGTTGTCTGCTTCAATTTGACGCATAGCCGCATTGATCAGCTGACCGATATTGTCGGCAAAACGCTGCTTGTACAGATCATAGAAAGAACAACCTTCTGCGACCATGAATGGCAAATACTTTTTCTGGCGTTCCAGTCGAATACCGGAATACTGTTTGCTCAGGGCTTCTACGGCATCAGCATAAGAATCACTTAAATACTTGAGAAACATAACCGGCAGGACATAATCTTTATAGTTCGCCGCATCGATGGTATCTCTCAGCGTGTCTGCACCACGCATCAATGCATTTTCGATATCTTTTCTTGTCGTCATCTCAGCGATCCTCCAATGATCTTTTTAATTGTGGTTTCAGTCAGCTGCCGTTCCTGATCGATTAAGTCCAAGTACATACGTTCTCTTTTGCGGCTGAGCTCGTCAACTTCGATAGCCCGTCTCTGTGTTTCCATATCCGGCACCTCTATCAAAAGATCCATAATCGTACCAAGTTTTACGGTCCGTTGTGCAGTTCCTCTTTCAATTCTCCTAACGTGCTCTTGGACTTCTTTTTGAGAAAGAGACAAACGTAAGAACTCTGGCGATATGATGGAACGGTCTTTTACCTTCAGTATAGCAAGCTGTGACGGGACAAGCAATTCCTTCCGACTCTCATCTATCACCGTGGGGCATAGAGGAGAAAAAAGGCGTATCAAAACATCTCCGGGAGAGGCAAACCATGCGCTGTTCAGCGACTCGTTCGTATAAAAATCTTCTAGGTCGCTGTCGCTAATATATCCGTCTTCCGCCAATGACCGGAGGGTTAATCTTTTATATCGATAGATGTTGGCTTCGGGGTTTTTGGCTTCTTTTCGGCTCAACACCAAGCCCCCCTGCGCATCAACAAGTCTTGAAATTTGTAGTATCATTTTTAACCCCCAAAATGTAAATGGCCCGCCCACATACGGGCGGGCCATCCCTGCTATCAAGTCTTATGGCTTTCAGGGCAGCAGTAGTAGCAGCCGTCTACCTGGGAATAGTACTTGCGTGCTTCCCGAACGGCGGCCTGAGAGGTAGCGAAGTCGCCTAAGTAGATTCTATTCTCTACATCAGGCAGCCAAGCGCAGGTAGAACGGTGAACCTCGTGGTCACCATTTGTCTGGGCGTTCGTGTTAACGTAGAACCGCATGAGCTTGTCCTCCTTCTTCAAATAGTACAAGCCCCACATTGACAAATCACCAGATGTCTGGTATCATAATCGTGCATAACTATGATTTTGTGTGGGAAGCTCCCGGATACAGCTGCAACTGCTATCTGGGGGCTTTCTTCTTGTCCATGACTATAATACCATATGGCTTGCGAGTTGTCAATAGGTTTTAATTGAAAATCAATGCAATATTGAAATATGACACGCAAAATCGAACAAAGCAGTTGGAGATGGTCTATCAGTCAGCAGATCAATCCAGAGGATTGTATTCAGTTACTGCATCAAGATACTTCGCAGGATCGCCGTTCAATATCAGCTCGGCATATGCCACCGGGTCATTGTAGATCAGCCAGTCCAGCGCAGAACGCTGATACATATTATCGGCAACCTCGTTCTCTACGGCGGTGCAGTCGATAGAGATCAGCGTGCCATCTGTCAGTCGAAGCTCCACACAGGCGGTATCCATGTTGAACGCACATGACAGGATTTTCATTGTTCTTGCCTCCTTAACCTTTCGGTATTTTTCTTTGCCAGTTCACTTGCCGCCTTTCGGCGCTCCTCTGAGTAAGGGGCGGTCAGCTTGAATCCGAAGCGCCCCTTATTGACCTCAAAAGTCAGACAGCCGTTTCCGTCATTGTCTATCAATCGGCACTCGGAGGGATAGTTCCCGGCATAGTCGGTGAGCCTGTTTTTGAGTGAGGTATTGTAGGTGCAGACCTCGATCATGGTGTCTGCTTCGGTAAAATAGATGTTGGTTGCTTTCTGTTTCTTGGAAAGACCTGTTTTCATAAAACCTCCTGATTTTCATGAATATTTATCAGCTCTACACCTGTAAAAGTAGGCTGATTTTCGGATAGGGAGCGTCCATACGATTGGGCATCGTTTGGAACACTCCCATTGGACAAAACGCGTTTTTTTCAGCTCTACACGGGAATTATCGGGCATCGTCCCAATTTCGGATTTTACTGCGGTGGGGATTAAAGATGTGCCACAGATTGTTGCGCTCGATAGCTGTCTCGTAGCTGCGAATTTTGGAACGCAGGCGATCATTTTCCTGTTCCAATTCTGCGGTGCGGATTTTGCCACGGACGGACTTGTATTCCGACAATTCGGAAGTTAGCGCCGAAATCTGTTGTTTCAGCGAAGTGATCTGCGCTTTCAGTTCTCCAATCAGCTTGTTTGCGGCATCCAGTGCCTTTTGTAGTTTGGATTCCCGGCGTTCCTGCGCATAATATTTCTTAGCGGCAGCTGCCAGCGTTTCATACTCCGATTTTGCCAGAGAGACCCTTGACGAGGAAAGCACCACGGGCTTTGCTTCGATTTTCTCAATGCTCTCAATGTCGATTTTCTTCTGTGTACGCTTCTCGATTTCTCTGTCCAGAGCCTTTGCCTCAGCGGCTTTCTGCTGTGCCTGCTGCGTTAGATCGGCAAGGCGTTCCTGTTCAGCCTGTACCTTGAACTGTGTCACGGTCAGGTGTTCCTCGGTGCTGCCACGTTCGCCACGCTCCACATCGGTGTAACCGGCGGCGCGCATGGCATTGAAGAAATCATCCTGGAGGACGCTGTAGGATTTTTTCAAAATCGGTTTGCCCTTTGCGGTCAGCATGGGATTTCCATTCTCATCCAGAGAGGGCTGGGACTGCCACTTCTTACTGCTGCTGACCTGCATGATGGTTTCCTTTACGGTGCCGACCAGTGATTTGTCCTTGCAGCGTTTGCTCCATAGAATCTGTTTTTCAACAACCGGGATGTACACAACATGGAGATGGTAGTGGTAAACATCCTCGCCCAGGGCTTCGGACATTGCCCGGTTCCGTTCGTCTGCGTGCATCACAGAGGAGAGAATGTACTGCTCACCACCCACGATCTCCACGGCGGCTTTATAGGCATCAGCGTAGAATTGTTTTGCAAAATCATAGCCGCCGTGGTTGTAGAAGTAAGCGGAGTTCACATCAAAGACCAACTCGCCGTAGAGCTTGGCATCGTCTTTCAGACCACGGATGGAGATGACGCCATCAGCCTTCATCTGTTCAAACATTTCTGTGTAGCTGCCGGTGGGTGTTTTGAAATGAACATTGTAGGACAGGCGCTCCGGTACGATATCCGGGTTTGTGTAAGATTCTTTTTCGCGCTCGTTGTGCCGTTGCGCGTTGGTGATTTTGGAAGCTGTCAGATTTTTGTTTCGTGCTATGGTACGGTCAATCCCGTCGTTTCTTGCCATAGGGTTCCTTTCTGCTTATTTTTCAGCGGTGAGATTAGGAAAACGGAGAGAACGGCACTTTTTCAAAGTGTAATAACCCACTATGATACTTTCATCCGGGGGCTGCAAAGTATCGTGGGCTCTCCGAGGGGCACCGGGGAATGCGGCACTTGCGAGTGCCTCTGGGCGGCTTGCAGGTGGGATATAAACTGCAAATCCGCCTACGGACAACGGTAATCTCCAAAAAAGTTTTTTCAATCACCGCCGTCCGTCGCCTGAGAGAAAAATCAAAATTCTCTCTCAGGTTTGTCCACGATGAACTCTGCGGATTTCATCGTGGGGACGGAGGATGCGTGGAGAGCGTGACGGTTGTGACGATTGTGACGATTGTGACGATTGTGACGGTATTTCTGATACCGACCTCGGTGCCGTTTTAATCGTCACAACCGTCACCAATCGTCACACAGTCTTTCGCGCCAAGCTGATAAAGCTGCCGCTGCGGGTGCGCTTCACGGTATATTCAATGCCGTACTCGTTCAGCAGTTCTCCCGCTTTGACATTGAGCCTGCGAGTCAGAATGTTAGGCTGCATATCCTCGCCAAGCAGTGCTACAAGCTGTGTTGCGCTCCCACTCCATACGGGGGTATCTCCGGCAAGCACGGCTGCGAGTTTGCTCAGCAACGGGTCGGGCGGTTTCTTCCAAAGCTCAGTTTCTACGTGATCGAGCTGCCATGTCAGCTTCTCGGCATCCCGCGTCAAATGGAGCTTTTGATCCGGCTGATCTCTGCCGACGATTTCAAGGGTGGCGTTCAAGTCGGTGCGCTTTTCCTTTTGCAGAAGAAATGCCCCATCTGCACAGCCAAGCAATCCCGTTGTGCCGGAGATCATTTCAAATTTGTCTCCGGCCTGCTGCTTGCGTGTGTGATGCACCAAGAGCAGGCACACGCCGTTTTTGTCCGCAAACAGCTTCATCCTGCCCACGATGTCATAATCGTTGGCATAGCTGTAAGTATCGGCGCTGACCTCTCGGATTTTCTGCAATGTGTCGATGATAATGAGCCGGGTATCGGGATGCTCCCGTATGAACTTTTCAAGCTGCTCATCAAGTCCTGCGCCGAGCTGCTTTGCATATACCGCAAAATGCAGGTTATCCGTTCCCTCTACACCGAACATACGGGACATACGCTCCTGTAATCTCTGATAATCATCCTCCAACGCAAGGTAGAGAACCGTACCTTGGTGGACTTCATAATTCCAGAGCGGTTGTCCGGTGCTGATGTGATAGGCAAGCTGCGCCATGAAAAACGACTTACCTACCTTTGGCGCACCGGCAAACAGATAGGTGCCAGAGTAGAGCAGACCGTCTATGACGGGCGGCCTGCTCTGATATACTGTTTCGTACAGCTCGTTCATAGATACCGTGTGCAGATACGCTGGGTCGCTCATTCGCTGCATCTGCCGCATAATATCTTCAAAGTTTTCCGGAGAATTTTCGTCCGGATGATTGATTTCCGTGTCCAAAGCGGATATACTACTGATAGTGTTTTGAACGGACTGCCTTTCATCTGCGCCAACAGATGTGCAAAGGGCAGTCTTTTCTTTTGCTTCATTCATTCGCATCCTCTCCTTTCAGACCCTGCATGGTGACGGCAATGAGGTCGATCGTGCTTAGCAGCTCATCGGGGACGCTGTCCCCGGCAGCAATGCGCTCCAGCTCTGCGAGGATCGCCGTCATCTGTGTTTTGAGCGCCTTGTGTACTCTCGGATTTGGCTGCACCACCACCTCACGCCCCATGCACTTGCGATAGCAGTATTCCTGCTTGGGAAGCCCCGATAGAGCTACAGCCCTGTTCAGTTCCTCCTGTTCTTCGGGAGATACCCGAAATCCCACTGTGATACTGCGAAAACGATTGTGTCGGTCTACATTCTTTGCGGACATTAAACTCAAACTCCTTTCCCAAGATCATCTAACCTGTTTGCCATTTCTTTCTGCTTGGATGGGAACAGGTGCGCGTACCGATAGGTGATTTCGATGCTCTCGTGTCCAACCCTGTCGGCAATGGCAACCGCCGAGAAGCCCATATCAATGAGCAGACTGATGTGGCTGTGTCTCAAATCGTGGATTCTGATGCGCTTGACGCCTGCTGCCTTTGCACCCCTGTCCATCTCATGGTGGAGATAGCTTTTGGTTACCGTGAAAATACGATCTTTCTTTTTCAGACCGTACTGCATTTTGAAAAACTCCTGCATCTCCTGGCAGAGAAAGTCGGGCATCTGAATGGTGCGGTTGCTTTTCTTTGTTTTCGGTGAGGTAATGACATCCTGCCCTTTGAGCCGCTGATAGGTCTTGCTGATCTTGACAGTGCCGCGCTCAAAATCGAAATCCGCAGGCGTCAGCGCCAGCAGTTCTCCTTCGCGGATGCCTGTCCAGTAGAGCATCTGAAAGGCGTAGTAGGAAACCGGCTTGTCCATCATCTCTTCAGCAAATTTCTGATATTCTTCTTTCGTCCAGAACAGCATCTCCCGCCGTTCCTCTGTCCCCATGTTTCCGGCTTTCGCTGCCGGATTGGAGTGGAGATCGTAAAACCGGACAGCGTGGTTGAAAATGGCGCTGAGCTGATTGTGCAGCGTCTTGAGATAGGTCTGAGAATAGGGCTTGCGTTTCTCATCCCGATAAGCGAGCAGCTCGTTTTGCCATGCAATCACATCTTTTGTGGTAATCTCGTTGATTTTCCGCTTGCCGAAATACGGGAGCAGTTTTGTTTTGATGATATTCTCCTTGGTCTGCCATGTGCTTTCTTTCAGCCGCGCCTTGAGATCGTTGGTGTAGATTTCGCAGAACGCCTCAAAGCTCATATCCAGATCACCGGCGCTCTGCTGTTGAAACTTCTGCTCCCATTCCAAGGCTTCCCGCCTCGTGGCGAATCCGCGCTTGCATTTGGGCTTGCGTTCTCCTGTCCAGTCCGTGTACTGCGTCACCACATACCACGAACCGTTTTCCTTGTTCTTATAAGCTGGCATCTGCGTCCTTCCTTTCTGTTCCGTAGAACCGTTCATTGAAATACTGTCGGTTGACGCGGCCTGCGATGGTCAGAAATCCTTTTGCCTTTAACTCCTCATTGAGCTGCCGGATGAGCTTGTAGGCGTAGGGCTTCGACACATCCAGTTCCGCTGCGACTTCCTCTGCTCGAATAAATCTGTTGTCCATAAAACTCCTCCTTGTTGATTTTTGGTAATACTTGTCCTTATTTCGTGTCGGATACTTTCTGGCCGCCTTCCGATTTGCCCGGGCGGACACACCATGACTGTGATGTGCGACAGGTATTAAATTTTCGAACTTAACTGTAAATGTTTAAGTATGCGCTTGCATTATACTAAGCATATTCAGTTATGTCAAGAGGCTTTCGAGAAAAATATTAAACTTTTTTATTTATGCTGTATTGACATAAACTAAGCATATATGCTATAATCATCGCAACGATACCAAAGGAGTGTTGGTTTATGGCGATTGGTGAACGAATCCGTTTTATTCGTAATTTGCGTGGCATCACGCAGAAATGGCTTGGCCAAGCTGTTGGCTTTCCGCCTAAAACGGCTGATGTCCGCATGGCGCAGTACGAGTCCGGTTCCAGAACGCCGAAAGAGGATTTGGTAAAAGCTATCGCCAATGTGTTGGAGGTTTCTCCCTTGGCATTGCAGATTCCCGACATTGACAGTGACCTTGGATTTATTCACACCCTTTTTGCCATAGAGGACATTCACGGCATCCGTGCTGAAAAGCAGGGAGATGAGGTGCATCTCATCTTTGACGGCAGCAAACGTACCATGGATGAATCAATCTTTACCATGCTTTCCGCATGGGCAGAACAGTCGGAAAAGCTGCGCTGCGGCAAGATAAGCAAAGAGCAGTACGACCACTGGCGCTACACCTTCCCGGAAGAGGACACCACCCAGCGTTGGGCAAAAGTCCCATCGCAGGGACTGAGCGATCTGCTTGTGGAAGCGTTCAAGGATCAGCAGAAAGGAAAATGAGTATAGAAAAAGCCCGTACTGACATCCAATCAGTACGGGCTTCAATCATATGGAGAAGTTTGTGAGCTTGGAGAAATTACTCTTTACTCACAAGCCACTGGCAACGCAGAATGACTGCGCTCCGGCGGAATCTTATCAAAATCTTATCAGAAGGGGCGGGCAAAATCCAAAAACCGTTGGTATTCCTACACTTTTCGGCTTTTCTGATTTATTCCCACTCAATCGTCGCTGGCGGCTTACTGGTGATGTCGTATACAATCCGATTGATGTGGGGTACCTCGTTGACGATTCGGACGGAGACCCGGTCCAGGACTTCATAGGGGATTCGGGTCCAGTCGGCAGTCATGAAGTCGGTGGTGGTGACAGAGCGGAGGGCCAGGGTGTAGTCGTAGGTGCGACCGTCGCCCATGACGCCTACGGAGCGCATGCTGGTCAGGACGGCGAAATATTGGTTCATGGAGCCCTCCAGGTGGGCTTTTGCGATTTCATCCCGGAAGATGAAATCCGCCTCCCGCAGGATATCCAGCTTTTCCCGGGTGATTTCTCCAATGACCCGAATGGCCAGACCTGGGCCCGGGAAGGGTTGACGCATGACCAGGTACTCCGGTAACCCCAGCTCCCGGCCCAGCTGTCGGACCTCATCCTTAAAGAGGAGGCGCAGGGGCTCAATGATCTCCCGGAAGTCCACATGGTCAGGCAGACCCCCTACATTGTGGTGGCTCTTGATGACGGCGGCGTTGCCAGTGCCGGACTCGATGACGTCGGGATAGATGGTGCCCTGGACCAAGTAGTCCACCTGACCCAGCTGCTTGGCCTCGTCCTCGAAGACGCGGATGAACTCCTCGCCGATGATCTTCCGCTTGGTCTCCGGGTCGGACACTCCAGCAAGCCGCCCCAGGAACCGGGCTTCGGCGTCCACCCGGACAAAATGAATGTCCCATCTGGAGAAGGCGGCTTCCACTTCGTCGCCCTCGTCCTTGCGCATGAGACCGTGGTCCACAAATACACAGGTGAGCTGGTTGCCCACCGCCTCGGCCAGGAGGGCAGCGGCCACGGAGCTATCCACACCGCCGGACAGGGCCAGGAGGACCTTGCCGCCGCCTACTTTCTCCCGGATTTGGACAATGGCCCGGTTCTTATAACCCTCCATGGTCCAGTCCCCGGCGGCCCCACAGACCCGATACAGGAAGTTCCGGATCATGTCCGTCCCATGTTGGGTGTGATTGACCTCGGGGTGGAACTGGACGCCGTAAAAGCCCCGGGTTTCGTCAGCAATGGCTACGTTGGGACAGGCAGCTGTATGGCCCACCAGACGGAAGCCTGCGGGCACCTGTGCCATGTAATCCCCATGGCTCATCCAGCTGACCCCCTCCTGAGGCAGGCCCTGGAAGAGGGGACAGGTGGTGTCGTAGAAGGTGTCGGTTTTTCCATATTCTCGAGCAGTATCCACCTGCGCTGCGGTGACCTGGCCGCCCAGGTGGTGGGCCATCAGCTGGCAGCCATAGCAAATGCCCAAAACCGGCACGCCTAAGGAGAAAATCTCTGGGTCCACCTGGGGAGATTCCTCCAGGTAAACGCTGTTGGGGCCGCCGGTGAAGATAATGCCCATGGGGGCGAAGGCCCGGATTTCCGCCATGGTCATGGTGTAAGGTTTGACCTCGCAGTATACCCGACATTCCCGGACTCTGCGGGCGATGAGCTGATTATACTGGCCGCCAAAATCCAAAATCAAAATCTTTTGCATTATTTCAGTCCTCCCGGAATGTAAATCCGTCTTTATCCGCCTTGTCTAGGATGGCCAGGGATTTCAGGGGATAGCCCGCCTGCCGTAGCTGGTCGCCGCCGTGCTGGAACCCCTTTTCCACAGCCACGCCGATGCCCGCCAGCTCAGCTCCGGCCTGAGTCACAATGTCGATGAGCCCCCGCATGGCTTCGCCGCGGGCCAGAAAGTCGTCTATAATGAGCACCCGGTCCCGGGCGGTGATCCAATCCTTTGCCACCAGCAGCGTGACTTTTCGCTTGTAAGTATAGGAAAAGATTTCGCTTTGGTACAGGCCACCTTCGATGTTGTCGCTTTTGGCCTTCTTGGCAAAGACCATGGGCAATCCATAGCGGTAAGCGCAGACGGCCGCCAGTGCAATGCCACTGGCCTCTGCTGTGAGTATTTTAGTGACGCGGCCGATGTCAAAGAGCCTGGCAAACTCGTCTGCAATCTGCCCCAAAAGCTGGGGGTCCACCTGATGGTTTAGAAATCCATCTACCTTGACGATGTTGCCAGGCAGAATGCGGCCTTCTTCCTGGATGCGCGCTTTCAGTGCCTCCATAGCAATCCCTCTGTTTCTCTAGGTTGATACGCGTGACCTCTGCCCTAAGGGGATCCAGAGGCCTTACATTTTTAAATTTCCTGCCGTCCCTCCAGGGCGCGCAGAAGTGTGACCTCATCGGCATACTCCAGCTGGCTACCAACGGGGACGCCGTAGGCCAGGCGGGTGACCTTGATCTCCATAGGCCGCAAAAGGCGGGAGATGTACATGGCAGTGGCCTCTCCCTCTGTGTCGGGGTTGGTAGCCATAATGACTTCCTGCACATCTCCATCTGCCACCCGGGCGAGAAGCTCCCGAATTCGAATGTCATCGGGGCCAATGTGGTTCAGAGGAGAGATCACGCCGTGGAGCACATGATATAAGCCCTGATATTCCCTTGCCCGTTCCAGGGCAATGAGATCCCGGGGCTCAGCCACTACGCAAATTACGCTGTGATCCCGGCGGGGATCGGCGCAGATGGGGCACAGATCCTGATCTGTGAGGTTCTGACACACCGGGCAGGTTTTGACTTTGTGCTTGGCGTCCACAATGGCGTCGGCAAAGGACTGGGCTTCCTCCTCTGGAAGGGACAGGATGTGGAAGGCCAGACGTTGCGCAGTTTTGGAGCCAATGCCCGGCAACCGGCCAAATTGCTCGCTAAGCCGCTCCAGGGCGGCAGGGAAATACTGCATGACTTAAAACAGACCTCCCAGATTCAGACCACCGGTGAATTTGGACATGCTGTTGGAGGCTTCTGTATCGGCGGCCCGCAGGGCCTCGTTCACAGCGGCGATGACCATATCCTGGAGCATTTCCACATCCTCCGGATCTACTGCTTCGGGCTTGATCTCCAGAGAAACCATCTCCCGGGATCCATTTACTACGGCAGTGACCATCCCGCCACCGGCTGTGGCGGAGTAGGTTTTGCTTTGCATTTCTTCCTGGGCCCGCAGCATTTCCTGCTGCATTTTTTGCACCTGCTTCATCATTGCTGCCTGATTCATGCCGCCCATGGGGCCGCCACGGAATCCACCTTTTGCCATTGTTCATTCTCCTTTTTGAAATGTCAGTTTTTCACTTTCATGATGTCGCTGTGTTTTTTTCCAAATTCTAAAAGGGCTTGTAAATTTTCTCCCGTCTTCGGCTTGGCCTGCAGGTCTACAGCCAAGACACGCACTGGATGTCCCAGCATTCCAGAGGCGCATTGTGCGATCCGCTGAAGAATCTCCGGCTTATTGACCATATCGTGGACAAAGCTGTTGACACACTGCAATTCCAAACAGCCATTTCTCAGGGCGCCTTGTACCGGGGCATCGGGCGTGGAGGTAAAGAAACCGCTCACCGGAGGCACCAGTTCTCCCCGCACCCGGGCCGCCAGGTCAGTCCAGAAGCCCACAGGTGCATCCTGAGGTACGGCTTCCTCCTCGGAAATCTCCGGGGGGGCTTCCCGATCGTCGGGCAGGGGAGGGCCCTCTTCTTCCGGCGCCTGGGGCGCTGCTTGGTGCAGCCTGGCTCCGGAGGCAAGAGCTTCCTCCAGCCGGGTGAGGCGGGCGTTTATGGCCTCCGGTTCCAGGCTTAAGGCCGGTTCGCAGAGGCGAATTAAGCACAGCTCCCCATCCAACCGGTTTTTTCCACCCCGGGTGAATCCGGCGGCAGTTTGCTGCAGGGTCTTCAAAATTCGGATGAGCTCCCCTGTGCTGAGTCGGTCCCGGAGAGACACGGCCGCCTCCTGGGTCGAGACGCCGGAAAGCATGGAAAGGCCTGCCTTTGGGGCAGTTTTTAGCACCAACAGGTCCCGGGCCAGGGCGCATAGCTCGTCCAGCAGGGCGCTTACGTCTTTGCCGCTGGCATAGAGCTGATCAAACAGCTCCAGCGCTTGCCGGGTGTGTTTCCCGGCAATGGCGGCCATCAACTCCGCTGCCTTCTGCTCTCCGGCCAGGCCCAGGCATTGATATACGGCCTCTGGGGTTACTGGACCTGGGGTGGCGGATGCGCACTGATCCAAAAGGCTTACGCCGTCCCGGAGGGCGCCGTCGGCCATTCGGGCCAGAACCATGGCGGCCTGGGGCTCCAGGCTGATATGCTCTTGGGAGGCCACATATTGCAGCCGGGTGGCCACATCCTCCGGCGAAATGCGTCGGAAGGAAAAACGCTGGCAGCGGGAAAGAATGGTAGCGGGAACCTTGTGCAGCTCTGTGGTGGCCAGAATGAAAATCAGGTGCTCCGGCGGCTCCTCAATGATTTTCAGGAGGGCGTTGAAGGCGGAGATGGATAGCATATGAACTTCGTCAATGATATACACCCGGCGCTGAACCTCTGAGGGAGTGTAAATCGCATCGTCCCGCAGATCCCGCACATTGTCCACACCGTTATTGGAGGCGGCGTCGATTTCCAACACATCCATGCAGCTGCCGGCGTCAATGCTGCGGCAGGCGGCACAGGTGTTGCAGGGATTGCCGTCTTGAGGATTCAGACAGTTTACCGCCTTGGCCAAAATCTTAGCACAGCTGGTTTTTCCCGTACCCCGGGAGCCGGTGAACAGATAGGCATGACTGAGCCGCCCCGTACGGAGCTGGGTCTTCAAGGTCTGGGTGACGCCCAACTGCCCCACCACCTCGTCAAAGGTCTGAGGCCGGTATTTCCGGTATAGGGCCTGGTACACAGTATTTTCCTCCTGATTTTTCGGATAAAGGGTAAAAATAGCCGGCTCATAACAAGATCGCACACCCACATTTGAACAAGCACAACACCCGATACCGGCGCAGCCAGCTCGGAAACGGCAACCTCACGGCACACGGACGGATCCGCTTAATGCTGCTTGGTTCCCCACCTGACATGGTTCACGGGAGCCCGTTGCGTGAGACCGGTTCTTCAACGCCGCTTACGCAGGCCAGACGGTATTGTGACTTATCCGGGTATGGGAATTCATCCCCGCTGTAGCGGATTGCGGGTTACAGGGCACCGCTATCTCCCCGACTAGTGCGACCTTGTTATAAGCCGGCCGCCGATAACAAGGGTTATTCAATTGATGCTGGCGCTCAGCTCAGCCGCTCGTCAATATAATCGGCCAATTCGCCAAAGGTGGAGATCTTTGCGCCCTCCATGTCCAGCTCTACGCCCAACTCGGCCTCGAAATCCATGGTCATTTCTACGATGTCCAGGGAGTCCACACCCAAGCTTTCAAAGGTGGTATCCCGGGTGATTTCCTCTGCCGGAATCTCCAGCTGCCGGGAGGCATACTCCACAATTCTATCAAACATAGACATAGTATATTCCCTCCAGAAGGACCTATACGCCCTCTTGTTTTCGCTTTACGCACAACCGTGGAGTCTATTTTATTACATCCTGTGCAGTTTGTCAATCACCAGTCGCCGGATGGAGCGGTCTACGGCCCATTTTATTTTCCTTTGGAGAAAACTCACAGCGGCTGCTGTTTGATTTTACCAAAACGGCGGGGATAGGCTGGGGGAGTGGGCCGGACCTTACGGATCACAGCCACAGCGTGCTCTGCCCCTCCTATGGAGAAGGTTACCAGCTGCTCCAGACGTCCACCTAAAAGGGCAATGGCCTGCCTGGCCTCTCGTACCTCCTCCTGCGCCGCCGCCCCCTTCATGGATAAGAAAGCGCCACCCACCTTCACATAGGGAAGACACAGCTCGCACAATACGGGAAGCCTGGCTACGGCTCGGGAAACGGCGAAATCAAACTGCTCTCGCCGGGATGCCACGGCCTCCTCTGCCCGTGCGGTAATACAAGAAGCTGTTATGTTCAAGCTTGAAAGGGTCTCAGCGAGCCAGGCCATACGCTTGCCCAGAGAGTCCAGCAGGGTCAGCTCCATTTCTGGGCAGGCAATTTTCAGAGGCACACCGGGAAAGCCGCCGCCGCAGCCTACGTCAATGACCCGTTTTTGCCGGAAGTCTGCTAGGGTGAGAAGGGTCAGGCTGTCCAGGAAATGGAGCTTTGCCACTTGCTCCGGATCCGTGATGGCGGTGAGATTCATCACCTGATTCTTTTCCAGCAGGGCGTGACCAAAGGCACACATGGTTTCTGCTGCCCCGTTCGGCAGGGACAGGCCCAGGCCAGGCAAACCGGCCAGGAGGGCCGACTGCATGTTGTCCATCCTAGCCCTCCTCCGTGGCTTGTGCAGTCTCCTCCGGCTCTGTAGCGGTGGAGGGAAACACCTCGTCGTAATTGTAAGGGTCAAACACGGTGGGCTCCGTCTCGTTATGCTCTACATACTTTTCCTGATGCCAAGCGACCAGAAGGCCGGTTACCATGTTGTAGGTCTCAACGCCTTCTTCCTGGCCGTTGGACTGGAGATAGTCGTGATACACCGTCTGGGCAGTGTCCCTGACCGGCCCCTGGTTCTCTTGGAATACCGCATTGTTGGCATTCAGATCATGAAGCAGCTCTGCTGAGGCCTGGCTTCGGATTTGCTGCCAGGCTTCCTGATCCGTTTTGTACAGCTCGTTGGAGCAGTAGAGATAGGCCATCATATACCCGGAGTATTGAAACACCGGGTCGCCGCTGTATTCGCAAGCCAGGTAGCCGGCAAAATTTGCTTCATCCTCCACGGCAATGGCCAGAAGGTGGGCTACTTCGTGGCACATGTTGAAGGGAATGGTGGCGGAATACTCCTCCATATTGACTGCCGCCTCGCCCGTGAGGCCTATGGTGACGCCGGACGTCCCAAAGCGGCTAAAGAGACTGCCCCATCCCAGTGCCTTGACAGGTCCCCGGGAACCGGCAAAGATGGAGTAATCCCACACCAGGTTATCGTATCCTGCTTTTACCGATTGATTCAGGGTGTCCAGATTTTCCAACACCATGTCGCCGTTGGCATCCCGCTTCATCTGGCCCGCCAGACGATCCGCCTGCTCCCGGTAAAACTGGGTGGCGTCACGCAGGTCTGCCACGGTATAGTCGCCGGCCTTCAGCTTCATGCTTTCCTGGATAGGCCGGTTATAGTAGTTGAGTCCCCACAAGCAGGTAAACAGGAAATAGGCGATGGATACCGGTGCCAGCACCCAGCCCAGCCACCGGAAGAAGTTCCAGCGAAACAGGACCATCAGGCCGATGGACACGACGACCGCTACCAGAAATACCGCTAGAATGACCTGCCAGACACAGAAATCCACCCCAGCGCTCCAGCCGCCCAAAAGCTCTTGAACCGTTTTGGAGGCAAAGGGGTACGCCATATCCAGCAGCAGGCTATAGCGCTGAGCCAGCTGTTGCACCAGCCAGGTCAGAACGCCAAATACACCAGCCACAATGATGCCGCGCAGGTTTCTCATAGAAAGCGATCTCCTTTTGGGTTTAGTCTCAGGTAGAAATTTGGGCACACCGGCCCATTAAAATTCATTATACCACAGCTTCCCCGAAAAGTCTTCCCTGAAAATTTTAAAATTTCTCCCTTGGGTGAAAGCACAGGACATTCGGGAGGAAACTTCTGAATTTTATGGGACGGCCTGTTCCTTCATGCGATAATACTGCCACTTCCAGCGTATGTCCTCCAGAGCCTGCAGATCTGAGGGAAGGGTGGCGGTGTAAGAGCCGTCTGGGAGCTGGTAGCCGTATATGGAGGAGACAGGGAGCTGCGTTCTCAGGTCATTCAGAAGATCCACGTAGCCGTCATACCCTTGGAACCCGGCCAGCTGGCAGGTAAGCGCTCCCAGGTAGTGGCTGCTGATGGTTTCCGGCAGGTTCAGCACCTGGGCCTGGGCCAGAAGGTTGTGGTCTTGCCGGTAAGCGGCATTGCCCCAGATGAGGTAGGGTACGGTGTAGGGCTGCAGGGTGTCCGCCACAGTGTCTGTGGAGCCGTAGGTTGGATCCAGCTCCCGGTAGGCCAGGTAGCTGCCGCCCAGGTTTGGCTGATGGTCTCCGAAAAACACCAGAAGATAGGATTCATCCAGGCTGTCCAGGTACTGAGTCAGACGCTCCAGCATATTGGCGCTGTCCTGCAAGCCCTTAAAGTAGACGGACAAATAGGTGCTGGCCGCATCGCTGAGGGAGACGGTGGTTTCAGGCGGATCCGGCACAAAGCCGTACTTTCCGGCGGTGTAGGCCTGGTGGTTTTGGATGGTGACAGCGTAAGTGAAGAGGGGCGTATCCCCCTGCCGCTCCTCCAGGGACTGCTCCAGCACCCGGAGAAAGGCTTCATCGGAAATCCATTCCCCCAGGTAGTCCGAGGGGTCAAATGCATCCTGGAATACCTGATCGGAAATACCCAGATAGGTGTAGACACTTTCCCGGTTGTAGAACCAGTTTTGCCCCGGGTGCATAAAAAAGGTGCGGTAACCGGCTTCGTTCAGCATACGGGGGATGGAATCCGTGTTGCGGTGCACGGTGCGGAAGGCAGAGGTGGTGCCAGTTCCGATGCGGTTGGTCATCATGCCAGTAAGCACGTCGAACTCTGTGTTGGCGGTCCCGGCGCCGGTGTTGGATACGATCAGGTGGCCGGAGAGGGTGCTCTCCGCCAGCCGGTTGTAGGCGGCAATGGGGTTTTCCTCTTCGGTGTAGGTAAACGCAGACGCATTGGGCAGGTCGGTAAAGGCTTCACACATCACCATCAGGATATTGGGGGCAGTGTCCGGGGAGACCGGTTCCTTCCGAAAGCGGGTTTCATACGTGGCGGCCTCCTGGGAACTGTAGCCAGGGGGAGTGTCTATGGGGTAGAGATTGAAGTTGTGCAGGAAGCAATAGGGGAATCCAAAGGCATGGTAGACTGCCGGAACGTTGGCACGGTTGGGCCCCTTCATTTTTTCGTAGAGTTCCTGATCTGGGTATATATAGATCATGGTCACCACGAAGGCCGCAGCTACCCCCAGAGCAGCCAGTAGCCGGAGGGGCAAACGGGGCCTGGAGCTTTTGAGCCTTATCCCCATGAAGGCCAGAAGCAGGCACAGCCCCAAAAGAAGGGCCAGTTTGCCCCAATGCATGTCCAGCTGATAGTTCCCCGCTGCTTCCATGCCCTCCGTCAGGAGCAGGATATCTCCGGGAACAAAGGGATCTCCCCGGGCTTCCACTTTGACGAGATTTACGTAGCTTAAGAGCCCCCAAACCAGGGTGGTGAAGCTGACACTGTACCAGGCATTTCCCAAGAGAAAGTACACGAGCAGCGCCATGGCAGCCATGGGCCACAGGTTGAGGACAAAGAGCACCGGCTCTGCCCGGAACGACTCCAGGGTGGAAAGCAGGGAGCCCTGTTCCAGGGCGAGGGTGGTCATAGCCGCCAGGAGGATGCCCAGCAGTAGGACCAATGCGGTACCGGCAGGGGACATGATATGGGACTTTCTTTTTTTCATAGGGGACCTTCTTCCAACTTAAAATATAGGGGATTACCCCCGCACGTGCCAGTTGGAGGGGATAAACAATTCTGTGTATTTATCTACTGCGTATTTGTCTGTCATGCCGGCGATGTAGTCGCAAACGGTCCGCTCCATGCCCTCAAAGGTGAGCTGGGGTTGGAAGGTATCCGGCATGGCCTGGGGATGGCGGATGTAGTACGCATACAGCTGCTGTACAATGACCTTGGCTTTGGACTCCTCTCCTTTTGCCACGGGATTCCGATAGACCCGCTGGAACATAAAGGACCGCAGTTCTCTCATGGCCCCTGCCACCTCCGGGTCCATAGACAGCTCGCCGGTGCGGATTGTGTGGGAAATGGTGTTGGTGACCAAGGTGTTGATCCGATCCTTGTGGGTTTCGCCTAAAACATGGGCAATGGGGCGTGGAATGTCGTCATTGGTCAGGATGCCTGCCCGCATGGCATCGTCGATGTCGTGGTTGATATAGGCGATTTGATCCGACTTTCGGACAATTTGCCCCTCTAGGGTCTCAGGGACGTATTCTCCCGTGTGGCCCAGAATTCCCAGGCGGACTTCGTGACTCAAATTCAGCCCCTGGCCATCTTTTTCCAGAATGTCCACCACCCGCAGAGACTGCTCGTTGTGCCGGAATGGCTTGCCCAGGACCTGGCTGAGGGCATCTTCACCGGCATGGCCAAAGGGGGTGTGTCCCAGGTCGTGTCCCAGAGCAATGGCTTCGCTTAGATCCTCGTTCAGATTCAGGGCCCGGGTGATGGTTCGGGCAATGCGGGCCACCTCCAGGGTGTGGGTCATACGGGTCCGGTAGTGGTCTCCCTCGGGGCAGAGAAAGACCTGGGTTTTGTGCATCAGGCGGCGGAAGGCTTTGCTGTGGACGATGCGGTCCGTATCCCGCTGGTAGCAGGTGCGGACGTCATCCTCCCGCTCCGGTTCCGGAACGGGGCGCCCCCGGGACCGGTCAGAAAAGGCTGCCCGGGGGTCTAAACGCTGGTGTTCCGCCTGCTCCAAGGCTTGCCGGATTGTCATATAACCATTCCTCCCATGAAATGATGTACAGTGGCTTCTGCGGGTATCGCGCTTAGGCCGGGGCGGTCAGGCAGTGGACGGTGACAGGGAACGCTTCGTTGCCTGGCATATGGCCGTGGACAATTTTTTCCTGGCTAAAGCCCAGACTGCGGTATAGGGACAGGGCGGGGAGGTTTCCGGCCAGTACCTCCACGGTCAGGGGTTTTGGTCCCATCTGGGCCAGGGCTGCCCGGGCCAGAGCCCTGCCAATGCCCTGGCGGTGGCAGACGGGGTCCACATAAAGCCAAGCCAGTTCTTCCGGCGTGAAGGCCACAAAGCCCACAACCTCCGGTTTCAAAGCAACCAAAATGGTGTAATCAAACAGCCCCTCCCGCTGGGCTGCCACGGACAGGGGGAGAAACGCGCCGTCCAGGCCTGCCAGATGCAGCTCCATGGGCCGCGCAGCGTCATGGACCGCGGCAATCCGGGGCCAGTCGGCCTGCGTATAAGGGCGAATTTCCATGAATATTGTAACCTCCTTCAAGAAAAATTTCAAGGTGCGGCAGAGACTTCTGTCAAGGGGAAGGCCCGGTATTCCTGACCGGTGATGAGGGCCTCCAGCGTGGCGCCGGACATGTCCCGGAGACGCTCCAAAAAGGGAGAGGTCCGGGCCTCCGGCAGGAGGACCTCCAGCTCCACGTCGGCGCCAAATTGCGTGTCTCGGATCAGGCCCCCAAAGGCGGCCACCTCCAGCTTCATTCGTTCGTACCAGCTATAGGGAACCGGCAGATACAGGGAGGTCCATACCCGCTTCATGGACTTCCCGGCTGCGTCCACGGCAATTTTCGCTCCCTTGGCATAGGCCCGGACCAGCCCGCCGGCCCCCAGGAGAACGCCTCCGAAGTACCGGGTGACCACGCAGGTTACATGGAACAGATTTTCACGCTGTAGCACCTGCAGGGTGGGCATGCCGGCGGTGCCGCCAGGCTCGCCGTCATCGGAAAAACGCACCGGCCCATCTTTGATGATATAGGCCCAGACGTTGTGGGTGGCGTCATAGTGGAGCTTGCGCATTTCCTCTATGTGGGCCAGAGCCTCGGCTTCCGATTCCGTGGGCCAGATGTGGCCGATAAAGCGGGATTTTTTCTCAATAAACTCCGCCTGACCAAAGGCGGTGGGAACCAGATATTCCTCCATGGGTCAGATCTCCCGTATGACGAATTTTTTCAGCTGTCCGTAAACGATGGGGCCACAGATGGCCTCTACCTGGATTCCCTCCGGGGCGTACTCCACCGCGAGAACCTGGGCGTCCCGATGCAGACGGTCCAGAATGCCCCCCTGGGCATAGGGAAGGAGGAGAAAACACCGGTGCTGGCCCCGGTTTAGGTTGTCTGCCACCAGGCGGAGCAGGGCTTCCAGTCCGCTCCCCTTCTTGGCAGAGACTGCCACTCGGTTTTGCCCCACGGGCAGGTCCTCCGCCATCACCAAATCCGCCTTGTTAAAGCACTGGATCACCGGAACACCGGGCTTTGCCAGCTGCTCCACCAGCTGCTCCACCACGGCAATGTGGGCTTCCCGTTCCGGGTCTGACGCGTCAATGACATGAATCAGAAGATCTGCATAGGACAGCTCTTCCAGAGTGGCCCGGAAGGCATCCACCAGGTGGTGGGGCAGCTTGGAAATGAAGCCTACGGTGTCCGACAGGATGACTTGTAAGGTGTCGTTTACCTCCAGCTGCCGGGAGGTGGTGTCCAGGGTGTCAAAAAGACGGTTGTTGGCGGGAATCTCCGCGCCGGTGAGCTGGTTCAGCAGGGTGGACTTTCCTGCGTTGGTGTACCCCACCAGGGCCACCACCGGGACGGAATTTTTGATCCGTTGGCGGCGCTGCATGGCCCGGACCTGGCGGACCTGAGCCAGCTCCTCCTCCAGCTTGGCAATCCGGGCGCGAATGTGGCGGCGGTCCGTCTCCAGCTGGGTCTCGCCGGGGCCTCGGGTGCCAATGCCACCGCCCTGCCGGGACAAGCTGATTCCCATGCCGGACAGGCGAGGCAGAAGATACTTGTACTGAGCCAGCTCCACCTGCAGCCGGCCTTCTGCGGTCTTGGCCCGCTGGGCAAAAATGTCCAAAATCAAGGCGCTTCGGTCCAGGACCGTGACTCCCAGAAGCTCCTCCAGCACCCGAATTTGGGAGGGAGACAGAGGGTTGTCAAAAATGGCCATGCCCGCTTCCGTGGCCTGGATCAGCTGACGGATCTCCTCGGCCTTGCCGGCGCCAATCAAGGTGCGGGCGTCCGGAGTGTGGCGGTTTTGCAGGATCTTGGCGGTGCAGAGGCCACCTGCCGTCTCCAGCAGAGCCTCCAGCTCCTCCAAACTGGCCTCCGAGGCGGTCTCCTCCTTGGAAAAACAGTCGGCGTTCAGCCCCACCAGGACCGCCCGCTCGATGGTGTGTTCTTGCGGCATATCATCACCTGATTTCAAAAAATGTTGGTTCATATGGTAGATGATTCCATATGCCCCCATGTTCCATTCCGGAAGAATAGAAAAAAGTCCGCACCACTTTCGCGGTGCGGACTCAGGGGTCTTACTTCAGGCCAAATCTCTTGTTGAACCGATCAACGCGTCCACCGGTATCGACCAGCTTCTGCTTGCCGGTGTAGAAGGGATGGCACTTAGAGCAGATTTCAACCTTGATGTCCTTCTTTGTGGAACCGGTTGTGAAAACGTTGCCACAGGCACAGCGGATCGTAGTCTGTTCGTACTTGGGATGGATACCTTCCTTCATGTCGTTTCACCTCTTTCTGCTCTGGGGTCCAAGGGCGCATTGCACCCGTCAATTCAATCGCCCGACCATAATACCACATCCAGGCCTTAAATGCAAGAGTTTTTTTGACTTTTTCCGGAATTCTTATGCCCCCAGTACCGTCTTACGCACGTCTCCCACCATGTACAGGCTGCCAAAGGCCAACACCAATCCCTGGGGACCAGCTTGGCGGAGGGCCTCCTCTACACCTTGGGAAACGGAAGCGCAGGCTGTGACTGGCTTTCCGAAGGAAGTTAAAATCTTCTTCAACTCCTCCGCCGGCATGGCACGGGGGTTGTCCGGCGTTACGGCGACAAACCGGGTGACCAGGGGAGCCATGGTTTCGTACATGTGGGTGTAATCCTTGTCGGCCATGACGCCGGTGAGCGCTGTGATGTTCCGCCCGGCCAGGTAATCCCGGACATTTTGGGCCAGGGCTTCCAGGCACTGGGGATTGTGACCACCGTCTACAATTACATCGGGGTTTCTCCGCAGCAGCTCAAACCGCCCGGGCCATACCACATCCCGGAGACCGTCCCGAATATTCTCTTCAGAAATGCTCCAGCCACGGCGGATCAGGCAGTCCACCGCTGTCAGCACCACGGCGGCATTGCGCAGTTGATGGGCCCCCAGGAGGGGGATTTCCAGGGCTTTCCGGGAACCAAAGTCGAACACCTGCCCCGCAAAGCTGTGTGACCGGGAGACCAGGGCGCTGAAGTCCGCTTTGCAGAGCTCGACGCCCCGAGCCTTACAGGCTTCCTCGAACACGGCTTCCACCGACGGACTGCCCCGGTACAGGACAGCGGAGCAGCCAGGCTTGATGATCCCGGCCTTGGCCTGTGCAATCTCTTCCAGCGTGTTGCCCAAAAATTCCGTATGGTCCAGGCCCAGGTTGCAAATCACCGCCACCTCCGGCGGGTCAATTACGTTGGTGGAGTCCAGTTCCCCTCCCATGCCCACCTCCAGAACCACGATGTCGCACCGGTGCCGGGCAAAGTACTCCATGGCAATGGCCGTCACCAGCTCAAACTCTGTGGGATGGTCCGCCATGGCCTCGGCGTGGGGCTTGACGAACTCTGTGATTTCGGCCAGCTCTTCATCTGCAATGTCCGCCCCATTTATGTTCATCCGCTCGTTAAACCGGAAGAGGAAGGGGGAAGTGTACAGGCCGGTGCAGTAGCCTGCCTTGCGAAGGATGGAGGCGGTCATGGCCGCCGTAGAGCCCTTGCCGTTGGTTCCGGCGATGTGGACAAACTTCAACTTCTTTTCCGGATTTCCCATGCGGCGAAGTAGCTCCTGGGTCCGGGAGAGGCCGGGGATGGACCCCCTCCAGCAGACAGAGTGGATATAGGTTAAGGCTTCTGTGATATTCATGGCAATTTCTCCTTGTTAAAATGGTCCCCGCCTCTGCGGGCAGGGACCATGCACGTTGTTTACGAGCGGGACTTTGCAGCTTTTGGCCGCCAGAGGCCCAGCCGCTGGAAGATTCCCGTGCGGAACAGGACGAAAATGATCAGGGTATCCAGCACCAGCTCCAAACCGGCCTCGATGCAGCGGTAGGCAATCAGGGGGCCCATGGCCTTCTTGGAATAGCCCAGGAAGATGAGCCAGTAGCTCTGCCACAGGACGCTGCCCAGTACCTTGCCTGGCAGCAGAGTTACCGCTACGCGCCAGAAGTCCCAGGGCTTCTCCATGCGGTACAGCACCGGCCGCAGGAGACCTGCAAACAGGCCCAGGAGCATGGGGGACACCGTCAGCACCGGGTCCCAGCCGTAGCCGGAGAAGAGGCAGCCTACGGTGTCGCTCACCGCGCCCACCATCAAGCCGGCGATGGGGCCAAAGAAGTAGCCTGCCAAAGCAATGGGCACTGCCTCAATGGAGAACCGGCTGATGGCCGAGGGCATCACCGTGGTGAACCGTGCGAAGACCACGCTCAGGGCACACAGCAGGGCGCTGGTCGCCACAACCCGGGTGGCCATTCTTCCTCTGGTTGTGGGCTGGATTTCCTTGGTCGTTGCGTTTTTGGACATAAAAAAGTCCTCCTTTCGAAAATGGAGGAGGTTCCAGGGAATATGCGGTTTGTCCGGCTGTCATGCCCCCGTGGACGCAGGTTTACCAGCGTTTTTGGACCAAACGGCAGAGGCGGGTCACGGCCTGCCGCGGTCGGGCATCCGGCTCAGGCGGTTGCGGAAAGTTCATCGCGGGGCCACAGCCCCTTCGCCCGCTGGCAACCTCCCATCCGAACGGTACTTAACGCGAAATTTCCTACTCCCTGCGACGCTGGACAGATTTTATTGTATCAGGTTCTCCCCAAAATGCAAGAGGAAATTTTACTTTTTCACCCCTCTTTTGCGACTCTTCGGGGGAACCATGGAAGCACCAGCCTGCTACCGCATGTTATGCTCCTGCGCAATTACCAATTTTTGCAAAATTTATATTTACAACGGCTTCTATTTCGTGTAAAATAACTGCGACAGAGTAGGACCCTCTGCGTGAAGTGCTGCCAAAATGGGGAGTTGTCTGGCAGACGAAGGAGTTTCTCCGCGATAGAAGGTCCGCACCCGCTGTTGCATATGGGTGGAAAAACCTCCTTTATGTAGCAACGATGCTCAGTTGGGCATTGGGAAGGCTGTGAAGCTGGCCGTCCCTCCCACTGGCGCACATGCTGGCAAACTTTGCTCCCCCGGGCCTTGTCCTGTGGGGAGCTTTTTCATTTGCTGCGCGCCATGAGACAGCAGCAGTTGCTGCCGACCCGGCCCCATCAAAATTTAGGAGGTCCACCGATGAAACAAACCAAATCTACCGCATTGTATCAGACCCCATTCTCCAAAGCCTATTGGCGCGACGCCGCCATGGAGCTGAAGGACATCCGAATCCTGGTGTTTGCCGCCCTGATGATTGCCCTGCGGGTGGCGCTCAAGAGCCTGGGTATCCCCATTGCCGCCGATTTAAAAATCAACATTGCCTTCTTCATCAACGCGCTGGGAGCCATGGTCTTTGGTCCTGTGGTGGCTATACTGGCAGCAGCCGTATCCGACACCCTGGGCTGTCTGCTCTTCCCCACCGGGGTATATTTTTTCCCCTTTATTTTTATTGAGATTGCCGGCTCTCTGGTTTTTGCGCTGTTTCTGTACCGGACCCGGGTCACCGCTACCCGGGTGATTCTCTCCCGGTTTTGTGTGGACTTTTTTGTGAACATTGTGCTGAATGCTCCCATTATGGCGTGGTATTACCAGGTGGTGCTCAATAAGTCCTATGCCTTTTTCCAGCTGCCCCGGATTCTCAAGAATCTGGCGCTGTTCCCCCTGGAGTCTGTGCTTCTGATTCTGTTCCTGATGGTGATGATCCCTCTGGCCTACCGGATGCACCTCGTCTATGATGCCGGGGACCAGCTGCACCTGAAAAAGCGGCAGGCCATTCTTTTGGGCGTTCTGTTCCTCTTTGCCGCCGGCTGTGTGGCGGGATATTTTGTCTACGATTACAACAACAACGACCAGGCGTCCCGGTTGAGCACCGAGGAGAAGGTGGAGATCAACTCCGCCCTCACAGAGGACGCCCGGGCCCAGGGCCTCATTGAAAGCGACCAGATCATTGTCCTGAAAAAGGTCTTCAAACAGCTCCGGGGGGACACCACGGTGGAATTCCAGGTCTACGCGACCTCCCCGGACACCGACCTGGCCAAAGCCTCCGGATACCGCACTGCCGATGTCAAGGGGGACGGCACCCTGACCCTGACCGCCACCGGTTCCGCCGTTCTGGTGCAGGACCAGGCCGGGGAGATCACCGGCTTGACGGTGACGCCTGAAAAAGACTGACTGGCGTGCAGCGACGGCATGGCCTGGGCCAAACCTTGAAATAGCGGGAGAAATCACGGAACGCTGGGATTTCTCCCGCTGAATTGTTTGGCGGAATTGGATTCATCCTTGTGTTTGGCTGGAGGATGTAGTAAAATAACAAGGAAGTAACTGTGAATTTATTTTTACGGAGTGGGTTCCATGCGCATAACAAAAAAAGAAATCCGGCAGATGGTTCCGGAGGAGGACTACGAGAGGGGCCTTGCTTATTATGAGCAGGACCGGGTGATCAGCTACCGGGAGGAAGTGACAAAGGATCTTGCAAAGCTTACCTGTAAGGTCCGGGGGACGAAGCTGTATACAGTCAATGCCTCTTTTTCCGACCGGGGCTTATCGGCGCTGTGTACCTGCCCCCGCTTTGCAGACCGGCACTGCTGCAAGCATCTGGTGGCGGCGCTTTTGACCATGGTTTCCTACCAGCCGGAGACCAACCGCAGCGATGGGAGGGTGAGCCGGATCCTGAAGGCCTACCGGGACCGCTCCAGGTCCGGTGTGGACGCCACCCGTCAGGCCCGGCTGGTTCCCCAGATTTTTCCGTCGGAAATGAGTCGGGGCTACCCCACGCTCACCTTCCAGGTGGGCTTTGACAGGCTGTATGTGGTTAAGAATGTGAAGACTTTTTTAGAGTATGTCAGCAAAGAAGAAGAGGTGACCTATGGCAAGGGATTGACCCTGTGCCATGCCATGGCGCAGTTTGATGAGCAGTCTCAGGCGCTTATTGCCCTGCTGATGAATGAATTTCGCACCTTCCGCTCCTTTGAGCCAGGTTATGGAATATATGACAACTACAGCTATGGCGGTTATTTGGGAAACAAGGGCGGGATTCAACTTACAGGCGAGCCGTTCGACCGCTTTTTTCAGATGTATCTGCATCAGGACCTGGGAAGCACCCGGTGGAATCCATCAATCGTGCTGGAGGATGGGAACCCGCCTGTTGCCATGCAGCTCCAGAAGGAAAAGAATGTGGCCAACCTGACGGTGGAACTCCCGAGAGGGACCAGCTTTTTTGGAAATGCCCGAGCCCTGTATGCCTTTTACGACCGGAAACTGCTCCGATGCAGCCGGGATTTTCAGGAGCGGGTTTATCCCATGCTGTCTGTAGGTTCCGGTAAGATGCAAATTGCCTTTTCTGACCTGCCGGATTTTTGCAGCTGTGTGCTGCCGGAGGTGAGGGATCTGATTGCTGTAGAGGACCCAAGCGGACTTCTGGAGGCCTATTCCCCCGATGATTGTACCCCTTGCTATTACTTCGACGTGGACAATGGGCGGCTACAGGCAGAGCTGAAGTTCCGCTATGGAGAGCAGGAAGTACCTTACGGCCTCCCGGCCTCCCGGGATTTGACGGTGAAGCGCAATGTGCGGCAGGAGCAGGCTGCCCAGGATCCTCTGCGGCGGTACTTTCAGGAGGACAGCAATGGCGTATTTGTCATGGAGAAAGAGGAGGCCATGTATGACTTTCTCACGGATGTGCTGGATACCTTTCACAGCTATGGAGAGGTATACGTCTCCCAGCGCTTGGGGGACAAGCAGATCCGGCCCTCCAGCCCCACGGTGGGGATTTCCGTCTCCGACGGTTTGCTCAGTCTGGACCTGGACACCGGAGAGTTTCCCCCGGAGGAGCTGGAGGGCCTGTACCGTAGCCTGCTCCGGAAGCAGAAATATCACCGGCTGAAGGATGGCCGCTTCCTGAAGCTGGACGGCTCTCCCTATGAAACCCTGGCGGAAATGGCTCATATGACCCTTTTACCGGCGAAGGATCTGGTCCAGGGTCATGTGACGATGCCTGCGTACCGGGGGCTGTACCTGGATGCACTCTTGGGAAAAAACGAGGGGCTCCAGGTAAACCGGGACCGGCAGTTCCGCTCCATGGTCCGGAACTTCAAGTCTGTGGCGGAGAGCGACTATCAGGTTCCGGCCCATTTGGAGCCAGTGCTCCGCCCCTACCAAAAGGTGGGCTTTCAATGGCTCAAGACCCTGGAGAGCTGCCACTTTGGCGGCATTTTGGCAGACGAAATGGGACTCGGAAAGACGGTGCAGATCATTGCCTATCTGTCTACGGTGCCCTTTCGGGAAACGGGTATGCCCAGCCTGGTGGTATGCCCCACCTCACTGATTTTAAACTGGGGAGACGAGTTGGCCCGGTTCGCCCCCCAGCTCCGGTCCGCTCTTATCATGGGACCGGCGGCGGAGCGCAAAGAGCAGATGGAAACATGTGGGGATTGGGATCTTTGGGTGACCTCATATGATCTTTTAAAGCGGGATATCAAGCTGTATGAAGGCCGAACCTTCTACGCCTGTGTGTTGGATGAGGGGCAGAATATCAAAAATCAGGCAACCTTGGCCTCCAAGGCAGTCAAAACCATTGCCTGCAGCCAGCGCTTTGTGCTCACAGGTACGCCCATTGAGAACCGCCTCAGCGAGCTGTGGAACCTGTTTGATTTCCTCATGCCCGGTTACCTGTTTTCCCACGCCGCCTTTGTAGAGAAGCTGGAGCGGCCCATCGCTCAGAGCAAGGACCCCCAGGCTGGGCAGCAGCTCAGCCGCCTGGTCCAGCCTTTTTTGCTCCGGCGACTGAAGCAGGCGGTGCTAAAGGAGCTGCCCCCCAAAATGGAGCATGTCCGAAGGGTCCAGATTTCTGAGGAGGAGCGCAAGACCTATTACGCTGTGGCCAGTGCAGCCAAGACGGCCTGCACCGGGGAGGGCGGGAATAAGCTGCAAATCTTGGCGGCCCTGACCCAGCTGCGGCAGGTTTGCTGTGACCCCAATCTGTGTTTTTCCAACTACCAGGGGCCGTCCAGCAAACTGGAGGCCTGCTTGGAGCTGTGTGCCGGTATGGTGGAGAACGGCCACCAGATTCTCCTGTTCTCCCAGTTTACCTCTATGCTGAGCCGGATTCGGGAACGCCTAAACCAGCTGGGCATTTCCAGCTATACGCTCCAGGGGGACACCCCTAAGGAGAAGCGGGCTCAGCTGGTGAAGGCCTTTCAGGCCGGCGGCGCGCAGGTGTTTTTGATCTCCCTGAAGGCTGGAGGCACTGGCCTCAACCTGACGGCGGCGGATGTGGTGATTCACTATGACCCTTGGTGGAACCTGGCTGCTCAGAACCAGGCTACGGACCGGGCCCACCGTATGGGCCAGCAGGCCAGCGTGCATGTGTATAAGCTCATTGCCAAGGACACCATTGAAGAGAAAATCCTGGAGCTCCAGGAGAAAAAATCCGCCCTTATGGAGACCGTCACAGGGGGAGATGGCGAGAGCCTCCTCTCCATGTCCCGGGAGGAGCTGCTGTCGCTGCTGAATTAATGGAACCTGGTCAAAGCGCAAGGGCCTGTTGCAAAATGTGTTTTCGCACTGCTCCCCGTCCAGTAGACCACGAAATCATGAACAAAGAACTCACAGCACTGCGGTGCTGTGGCAACTGCGGATTTTAGTTGGCAGCTACAGCCGCCAACTAAAATCCGCAGTTTTACGTGCGCCCGATGCGCGCATGTCAGACGGTCTCACGATTGCAGTATAGGCCTGGTCCTTGTAAAATTAACCTATCGGAAAGCGTGAGGGAGACATATCGTAACGTATTTCGGAGCGTACTGCGTGAGCTCACCTTAATTTTGAAGGGCTGGGGGTTGATTGACGGAAAGCTTATTGCCACAGATGGAACACGGAATGTGGCACATGCCCTAAAAAGGCGCATGTACGACATCAACAACAGGCCGAAATATCCAGCGACAACCGGGCTATCCACATTTTCTCCGAAGGAAAGCTGGAAATGTAGATGCAGAATGTGCGTCCATGTCCATCGCTTATAACCTTAAGCGATTACTTGGCATGTTTTCTGTCCAAGAGTTGACGAGAAAATTTGAAATGAGCAGAGCGCGAGGCGCCTGCTCATTCAATAAATTTGTGAAATTTTGTGGATTTTCTAGCAAATTACACCAGAAAACGCTTATGACCAAGGCGGAAGCTCCCAATTGTGAGACAGTCTGACGTACGGTGGTGTGGAAGGTCGGGGCGATTTAGCCCCTCTGTCCGATTGCATGGGAGGCCTACAGACGGAGCAGCTCCACCAGCATTTGGGTGCACAGCTCCATGTCCTCTACGGGGATGTACTCAAACCGGCCATGGTAGTTCTCGCCACCGGTGCACAGGTTGGGACAAGGCAGCCCTTCATAGGACAGCCGGGCTCCATCGGTGCCTCCCCGGACAGGGACGGTGACGGGGGTAATTCCCACCCGCTCCATGGCGGTCTTGGCCCGGTCAATGATATGCATCACCGGCAAGATCCGTTCCTTCATGTTGTAATAGCTGTCCTTCAGAGTCAGCTCCACCGTGCCTTCCCCATATTTCCCGTTGAGGAAGGCGGCGATTTCCCCAAACAGCTCCTTCATCCGGGTGAACTTGCCCATGTCATGGTCCCGAATGATGTAGCGCAGTTGGCTCAGCTCCACGGTGCCTTTCATGTCCGTAAGCAGGGCGAAGCCCTCGTAGCCCTCTGTAGCTTCGGGCCGCTGGTGGACGGGGAGCAGACTGTGGAACTCCATGGCGATGAGCTGGGAGTTCACCATCTGGTTCTTGGCAGAACCGGGATGGATGTTCCGGCCGTGGAACACCACCTTGGCAGCGGCGGCGTTGAAGTTCTCGTACTCCAATTCACCCAGGGTGCCGCCGTCGGCAGTGTAGGCAAATTCGGCCCCGAAGTCCTTGAGGTTGAACCGATCTGCCCCCCGGCCGATCTCTTCATCGGGGGTAAAGCCGATGCGCAAAGTGGCATGGGGCTCCGGGGAGGCCAGGAGGCGTTCGGCTGCGGTGAGGATTTCCGCAATCCCGGCCTTGTCATCGGCCCCCAGGAGCGTGGTGCCGTCGGTGACAATGAGGTGCTTGCCCCGGTTCCGGGCGAGGCTGGGGAAGTCCGTTTCCTTCATCACAATGTGCTCGTCCTCGTTTAGCACAATGTCTCCGCCCTCGTAGGGCACGATTCGGGCCTGAATGTTGGCCCCGGAGGCGTCAGGGGCGGTATCCATGTGGGCGATGAGACCGATGACAGGCTTTGTGGGGTCTCCGGGCACGGTGCCGTAGACGTAGCCCTCGGCGTCCATGTAAGAATCGGAAATTCCCATGGCCTTCATCTCCTCCACCAGGGACAGGGCGAGGACCTTCTGCTTGTCTGTGGAGGGGCAGGTGTCGGAAAATTCGTTGGATTGGGTGTCAAACTGTACGTAACGGAGCAGCCGTTCAGCAGCGGTCATGTGGAAATACCTCCATTCTAAAGCACGGGAGCCCCTGGGGCTCCCGTGTGTGTTTGATCATTGGGCAGCCTTCACCAGGTCGGCGGTGTCCTGGGCGATCATCAGCTCTTCGTTGGTGGGGATGACCCAGACCTTGACCTTGGAGTCGTCGGTGGAGATGAGGGCCTCCTGCCCCCGGGTGTTGTTCCGCTCCGGGTCGATCTTCACACCCAGGAACTCCAGGCCCTCGCAGATGGCAGCCCGGTTGGTGGCGCCGTTTTCGCCGACACCGGCGGTGAAGACCAGGCAGTCCAGCCCGCCCAGGGCGGCGGCGTAGGCGCCGATATACTTCCGGACCTCATAGCAGAACTTGTCCAGAGCCAGCTGGCAGGCCTCGTCGCCCTTGTTGGCCCCGGCTTCCAGATCCCGGAAGTCGGAGGAGACCCCGTTGGACAGAGCCAGAACGCCGGACTTCTTGTTCAGCATGTTGAGGCACGCATCGGCGCTCATCCCGTACTTATTCATGATGAACTGAACCACGCAGGCGTCAATGTCGCCGGAGCGGGTGCCCATGGGTACACCGGCCAGAGGGGACAAGCCCATGGAGGTGTCCTGGCACTTGCCGTCCTTCACGGCGGACAGGGAGGAGCCGTTGCCCAGATGGCAGTTTACCAGCTTGATGTCCTCCCGGCCCATGAGGGCGATGGCCCGGCGGGTGACGTATTTGTGAGAGGTGCCGTGGAAGCCGTACCGGCGGAGGTGATCTTCCTCGTAATACTGGGTGGGAATGGCATAGCGGTAGGCCTTGGGGGGCATGGTCATGTGGAAGGCGGTGTCGAAGACGGCCACCTGGGGCTTGCCGGGCATGACCTTTTCGCAGGCCTCAATGCCCATGAGGTTGGCAGGGTTGTGGAGGGGACCCAGAGGGATGCAGTCCCGGATGGCCTGCTTGCAGGCCTCGTTGATGATGCAGGAATCGATGAATTTATCACCGCCATGGAGGACCCGATGGCCCACGGCGTCAATTTCATCGGTGGAGGCGATGACCCCATTGACCGGGTCCACCAGAATCTCCAGGACGGCGGCAATGGCCTCGGCATGGGTGGGCATGGGGATCTCCCGCTCCACCTTTTTGTCCTGGGCGGGAACCTTGTGGGTCAGGCGGCCGTCCAGACCGATGCGCTCGCACAGGCCCTTGGCGGTGACGACGCCGGTCTCCGGGTCCATGAGCTGGTACTTCAGGCTGGAGCTGCCGGCGTTGATAACCAGAATGTTCATTTGTATGATCCTCCTGTAAACAGTGATTTCATTTTCTCCCATCTTGTGGTAAGATAGACATACCTAAGGGTATTTTATCTCATTTTCCCCGGACCTACAAGTCTTTCTTTGGAAATTTTTGAAAAAAACAGGAGGGTCCCTTCTATGCGGACAGTGGGCGTTGTTTGCGAATACAATCCCTTTCATCTGGGCCATGCCCGGCAGCTGGCCCTTCTCCGGCAGCAGGACCCAGAGGCGGCAGTGGTATGTCTCATGAGTGGGTTGTATGTTCAGCGGGGCCAGCCGGCGGTATTCTCCCGGCAGGTGCGGGCCAGGGCGGCCCTGCTTGCCGGGGCGGACCTGGTGCTGGAGCTGCCGGTGACGGTGAGCCTCCGGTCCGCCGAGGGCTTTGCCGCCGGTGGTGTGGAGATTCTGGACCGGCTGGGGGTGGAGGGCATTTCCTTTGGAGCCGAGACGGCGGACCGGGAGACCCTTTTGGAGACGGCCCGGCAGCTCCTCTCTCCCCAGTTTGGGGAGGCTCTGCGGCCCCATCTGGATGAGGGCCTGTCCTTCCCCGCCGCCCGGAGCCGGGCTCTGAAGGACCTGGGCGGAGACCCGGCGGTGCTGGAGCGGCCCAATGACATCCTGGCGGTGGAGTACTGCAAGGCGATTCTGGCCCGGGGCAGCGGCCTCATCCCCTTACCCATTTGCCGCCCTGGGGACTACCACGCCCTGGACGCGGACCGGGAAAACCCCTCCGCCACGGCCCTCCGGCGGCGGATTTTGGCGGGGGAGCCGTGGCTGGCCTACGTGCCGGAGGAGGCCCGCCCGGCCTATGAGGGAGCCGGGGTCCATAGTTTAGCCCTGGGGGAGCGGGCGGTGCTGGCCCGGCTCCGGACTCTGGAGGAGGAGGCCTTCGCCGCCCTGCCCGGGGCCTCCGAGGGCCTGTGGCGGAAGCTCCTGCGGGAGTCCCGGCGGCAGACCGGTCTGGAGGGGCTCCTCACAGCGGTGAAATCCAAGCGGTACACCCGCAGCCGCCTGGACCGGATGGTCCTGTGCGCCTTCCTGGGCCTCACAGCCGAAGATCTGGCGGCGGAAGCGCCCTACGTCCGGATTCTGGGCTTCCGGGACCGTGGCCGCCAGGCTCTCCGGGAGATGTCCTCCCGCCTCCCCCTGGCCCACGCCGGCCAGGGGATGGAAGGCCCCTATTTTGCCCTGGAACAGCGGTGCGAAAGACTGTACGGCCTCTTTGGCCAGACGTTGGAAGCCCCGGAGCTGCGGGAGCGGGTGGCCCGCCTGTAGCTTAGGCGGGCGACCTCATGTGGAGCTGTCGCCTATCTGCCCATTGGATATCCTGACGTAACACGCACTGGCGCGGCAGCCCCTGGCCTTCCCCCGGTGGCAAGGGCGAAGCGCCATGGGATTTTATCACTTGCCGGCGGCAAGCGACTCCACAACTCCAGGTGGCCAGCCGGAGGCGGAGCAGATGAAAGGCAAACCGAAGAATGAGCTCCAGGCATTGCTCGTAGAGCGTTTCTGCCTCGACCAGCTCCTGCTGATAGGCCGCGAGAATAGAACTTTGTAAGCCGCCGCCAAGCATCCGATTGACCATTTCGTTAAGTTCATGTTCGAAGTGTATCATATTTGCCTCCTAATCCAGCCAGGTTGATGGTATGCTGATATGTGCAACTAGTTGCACAAGACTTCTTAGAACTTATAAAGGTGTCTCTCTCGGTTAAACTGTAGATGTTAGACGACTGAGGGCGGTGATGCTTGTGGAAGAGCAATACGGTACGATTCGGGTCAAGTTAAATGACTTGATCCAGCAGACTGGTATCAGCAAAAACAAGCTGAGCCATCGTGCAGAAATGCAGAGGACGCAGATTAACAATTATTGCAACAATACTGTTTCACGTTTGGATATTCATGTTTTAGCTAAGCTGTGTACAGTTTTGAATTGTGAAATTGGAGATCTTTTGGAATTTGTCCCGCCACAAAGAGAGTAATTGTGCATTCCTTTGAAAGTGTATTGCCGCGCCAGTGCGTATCTATGTGAGCGGTCTGCGTATGCCCTTGTGGGGAAGCTAAGGTGCTCCCGCTCCCATGCTTTTTGCGGCTGGCGGGGGCAAAATTGGATAGAACCCCCGGCAAGTTCGTTGCGGCTGTGAGGCTCACACGAATTTGCCGGGGGATTTTGCTGTGTACGGTGCCACTCTGGGGTGGGTGGAACATGCTACTGGGCGGGGGACTAGTTGACGCCCTCTACCCGCACATCCTCCAAAACCAGGCGAACGGCGGGGGAGGTGCGGAGGACGCCGGTTTGGGGCAGGCCGTTTCTCCAGGAGAGGGAGAGGTCCTTGCAGGTCACGGTGATGGGGCTTTCCGGCAAGGTGGTGATGTGGGAGGTGCCGGCCAGGCCCCGGATGGTGATGTGCTCCAGGGTCAGGTCCCGGAGGGGGCGGGCGTTGTGGTTCCAGTCGCCGCCGTAATTGTAATAGATCAGGTTGTCCAGATGCTCGAAGGTGCAATTCCGGACCACCCAATTCTCACTGTCCCACCGGCACAGGTCGTAGTGGAAGGCGTAATAGGCGAAGGCGAAGAGGGTGTTGTGCCGCCCGGAGGAGCGGTGGGGATATTCCCCCGGCCCCCAGAAGCGGCAGTGTTCCACCAGCAGGTTCCGGCCCCCGAAGCGGAAGCTGTTGCAGGAGGTGTTGAGGCTGCAATTCCGGACCACAACGTTTTCGGCGTCATATCCGGCGATGCAGTCGTCCCCGGTGCGGAAGTCGCAGCTGTCGATCCACACCTGGGTGCAGTGATGGAGATTGACCCCGTCATGGCCGCCCAGCACCGTCACGTGGTCCATTCGGACCTGGATGCAGGAGTCCAGCTGGTGGCACCAGTTGGCAGCGTTGCGGTAGGTGTAGCCCCGGAGGGTCACGCCGCGGCAGCGGCAGAACACCATACCCATGGGCCCCCGGAAGCCCTCCTCCCCCTTGGGGTCCAGGCAGTCGGAGCCGTCGATCCAGGAGCCGGGCTCGCCGATGACCGCCACGTTCTCGGCATCTATGGCCGTAATGGGTGAGTTGACATAATGGCCCGGCAGACGCCACTCCTTTTGTAAAAAGGGACTCTTCAGGTAGCCTAAGGTGGTGGGGACGTGGAAGTCCGTATAGTCCTGCCAACGGTTGCTGGCGATGAGGTGGGTTCCGGAGGACAGATACAGGGTGGTGTTATCGTACAGTCGCAGACTGGCGATGCGCCAGTCCCCGGGGGCCAGCCGGAGGACTCCGCCCCCCTCCCGGCACTTGTCCAATGCCGCTTGGATATAGGCGGTGTGCATGTCCATGTCATGGTCTGGCAGGGGAAGAAAAAGCTCCTGAGTTTCCATCCAACATCCTCCTTGTCTTACTTGGGCGGGAGCTCCAGCCGGTGGGCGGCGCCTCCCCGGTGGCGGGAGAGCCAGGTGTGGAGGCGGTCATACAGAATATCGCCCCAGTCAAACATGCGCTGGAGACTGAAAAATACTGTGGGGGTCATGAGGAAGACGGCAACCAGCACAATGACCATCTCCAGGTCCAGCCGGACAAATTCGAACACAGACCCCAGGAAGAAGAAGCAAAAGGCGGAGGCAGCGGCCATAAGGCCCCAGAGAATCTTCCGCTGTGTGGTGAAGGGCTTGCAAACCTGGAACAAAACCAAAAGCCCCGTGAGACTCATGAGGGAGGCGGAGACGGTGTACAGCTGCTCCGTAGGCAGATGGAACACCAAAACGAAGCCCACAGCCATGAGGACCACAATCAGGTTGGTCAGTCCGCCGGGGAAGGCCTTGCGCAGAACTCCGGCCATAAACCGGCCCTTAATCCGCTCCCGGTTCCCCTCCAGAGCCAGGAAGAAGGAGGGCGCGCCGATGGTGAGGCCGCTGATCATGCTCAGGTGCAGGGGCATGATGGGATAGGGGAAGGTGGCGAACATGGAGATGAACGCCAAAAGGAAGGAGAAGATGTTCTTTACCAAAAACAGAGCGGCAGCCCGCTGGATATTGTTGATGACCCGGCGGCCCTCTCCCACCACGCCCCGCATGGCGGCGAAGTCGGACTGCAGCAGGACCAGCTGGGCCACCTGGCTGGCGGCCTGGCTGCCGGAGGCCATGGCGATGCCGCAGTCGGCCTCCCGCAGGGCCAGAACGTCGTTGACGCCGTCACCGGTCATGGCTACGGTGTGTCCCTCTTTTTTCATGGCCCGGATCAGCTTCTTTTTGTTGTCCGGTGTGACCCGACCGAAGACGGTGCACTCCCGGGCGGCCCGGGCAAAGTCCCCTTCGGTTTTCAAGGTGGAGGCGTCGATGTACCGTTCTGCCCCGGCAATGCCAGCCCGGCGAGCTACCTCTGAGACGGTGACCGGGTTGTCCCCAGAGATGACCCGGATGGACACCCCCTCCTGGGCGAAAAAGCGGAAGGTCTCCGGGGCGGTGGCCCGGATGCGGTTGGACAGAAGGGCCAGGGCCATGGGCCGGACCTGTTCCGGGTCCAGGGGTTTGCCTTGCTCCGGCGTTCCATGGTACTGGGCAATGAGCAGCACCCGGCAGCCCTGGGCGGACCATGGCTCCACATCCTCCCGGATGGAGTCGTACCGGGGGCCCAGGATGAACTCCGGCGCTCCCACCACAAAGGCGCCCTCTGCCTCAAAGACGGCGGCGGACCACTTGGTCTGGGAGTTGAAGGGGACCCGGGACAGGCACTTCCAGGCGGTTTTCCGGGCGAACATCTCCGCCATGGCCCGCCCTGTGTCGTTTTCCGGCTCTGTGCCGCTGTACAGGGCGGCCAGGACTGACTCCAGACGCTCCGGGGTGTCCTGCTGGTCCAGGGGGATGAGGTCCTGGACCTCCATCCCAGGCTCTGTAATGGTGCCGGTCTTGTCTACGCACAGCACGTCCACCCGGGCCAGGGTTTCAATGCAGTTCATGTCCTGGACCAGGACCTTTTGCTGGGCCAGCTTCATGGCAGAGACGGCCATGGCAACGCTGGTCAGTAGGTACAGCCCCTCGGGGATCATGCCGATGAGGGCCGCCACGGTGGACTGGGTGGAGGTGCGGAAGTCCATGCCCAGCACGTGGAATTGGCGGTAAAACAGGATGCAGCCCACGGGAATCAGGGCAAAGCCCACCACCTGAATCAGCCGGTCCAGGGAGCGCATCATCTCCGACTGTGTGGCGTGGACATTTTTCTTTGCCCCGGCGGAGAGCTTGGCGGCATAAGCATCAGGGCCCACCTGGGTTAGCTGAACCCGTGCCCGCCCGGAGACCACAAAGGAACCGGATTTCAGGATGTCGCCGGGGCCTTTTAAAATGGCGTCGGCTTCGCCGGTGATGAGGGATTCGTTGACCTGGATTTCCCCGGTGCGCACCAGGGCGTCGGCGCAGATTTGATCCCCGGCGGCCAGCTCCATGATGTCGTCCCGGACCAGAAGGCTGGGGCGGACCTCCACCCGGCGGCCCTCCCGGATGGCCTTTGCCGGGTGTTCGGCCACCAGGGTCAGCTTGTCCACTGCCCGCTTGGAGCGGATTTCCTGGACGGTGCCAATGGCGGTGTTGGCAATGGCGATCACCAGAAACATCATGTTTTTATACGAGCCGGCAATGACCAGCAAAGCGGCCAGAATGAGAAAAATCAGGTTGAAAAAGGTCAGGGTGTTTTCCCGGATGATCTGCCCCTCCGACTTGGAGGGGGATTCGCCAGGATCATTGGACCAGCCAGAGGCCAGCCGCGCCTGGACCTGGGCCTGAGAGAGACCAAAACCGGGGTCTGCGTCCAGGACCGGGAGGGGGCGGCGGGGAATCGACTCCGGCTGTTGCTTGCTGTGGCGGCTGGGTGCTTTCTTTCTTGCCATGGCGGCCGGCCTGGGGGCCTGTGCTCCTTGCTGTTGAATTTGGGTGAAAAGGGGCGCCCATTACCCCGTGATTCTCCGCTCCGGCAGGCCGTTGGACCGGTCCCACAGGAGCAGCAGGCGCCCGTGCGTCAGGGAGACCTGGGCCGGGCAGCCCAAAAAGTGGTTGCTCACACCCAGGGGGAACCCGGGGGTGAGCACGGCATTCTCCAGGGGGTACTGCAGGCCCCGGAGGGTGACTCCGGCAGCGTCCGCTCCGGAGCAAAACACAGAGAGAATGCCTCGGGCCTCCCGAGAAAACCGGAGGAGCCCCGGGGCCAGGACGGTGGCCAGATAAGCGCTGCCCACCAGATAGCCGTGGGCGTCCTGGTCCGTCAGATAGTGCAGGAGCTGAAAATTGGCTACGGTATGATCCAGCCGTGGCCCATCCAGCGCCCCATAGAGGAGAAACCGGCGGAAGCCGGCCCGGAGGCCAGCCTTTACTGCCAGCATGGAGTCGGTATCATCCTTCTCCACGGGAAAGCGGTCTACTTGGGGTCCCTGGGGCGTGTAACCCAGGGAGTCAAAATCCCCCAGAATGCCGGTGGGCTCCAGAGCCAGCGCCTGGAGATGCCGCAGGCCGCCATCGGCGGCTAGAATCCAATCGCCTGGGGCGGGGCGCTCCAACAGCCCCTCAAATTCGGCGGCGCAGAAAATATGACAGGTTTTCACAGATCAACCTCCCAACGCAGTCCCATGCGCTACGCGCATGAAAGCCTCCCAGAGTTGTTTCCACAGACTTAAATGAGCTGCTGTTCATTGATCATCAGCTTAAACTGTAAGCCCAGCCGTTCGGCGGCCTTCCGGCAGAGGATCATACGCTGCATAAAGATCTCAAAATAATCCATGACAGAGCCATATTTGGTGTCTACCGTCAGCTTCAGCTTGACAAGGGTCCGGTCCTCGTTGATTTTTAGCTGGGATTTTTTCACAGAGTAGTTCACCCGGTCGTGAATGTCGAAGGTGGTGGTGTCGGTGTTGCGCACCCGGCTCCGCCGCACGTCGGCTTTGTCTGCCAGGATGAGGGCGGCGGCCACTTCATTTACGGGAACGCCGTTGCCCTCGTCGTGATTGCCAATGGCAGTGACGATGGTGGCAATCTCCGCCGGGTCGCAGCCCATGTCGTTGAGGATGCTCCAGGCCATGACGGCCCCGGACTGGGAGTGATCCACCCGGTTGACCAGGTTGCCGATGTCATGGAGATACCCGGCAATCCGGGCCAGCTCTACCGTGCGGGGCGGGAAGTCCAAGGTCTCCAAAATGTATTTTGCCGTTTCCGCCACGTGCATCACGTGGGCAAAGCTGTGCTCTGTATAGCCCAGGGCGGCCAGGGATTGGTCCGCCCGGGTGATGTAGGTGCGTATGGCCTCGCTCTGGGTTACTTCATCGTAGGTCAGCAAAGAATGGTTCCTCCTGCAAATTTTCTGGCTTTTGACCCTCAGTATACCACAAATCCCCAGGGAGGAAAAGGGGCGGGTGTGAAATCTTTGTTAATTCCTGGGGCGAAGCAGGGCATACAGAGCGGCGGGGAAGAGGAACAGGCTGATCCACTGGGAGGTGGACAACCCCAGGAAAATGCCCCGGTAGGCATCCCCGCGGAGAAATTCCAGCAGGAACCGGGCAGGGGCGTATAGGGCCAGATACAGAGGCAGCAGCCGGTCCCTGCCCCGCCGCTGGAGCCGGGCCAGAAGCAGAAACAGAACCAGATTCCAGGCCGCTTCCACCAGCTGCACGGGGAAGCGGGAGACGCCATTGGCCTCTGCCACAGGGCTGTACCGGTAGACAAAGCCCCAGGCAGAGGGAAGGCCGTAGCAGCATCCGCCCAGGAAGCATCCGACCCGGCCAAAAACATGAAAGAGGGGGATGGCCGGGGCTGTCAGGCTGGCCCAAAGGTCCAAGGGCCGCCCCTTCCGGCGCAGGTATACAGCGCCCGCCAGGATGCCCCCCAGAAGGCCGCCGTAAAATACGGAGCCGCCCCAGATGGTGGCCATCACCTGGAAGAAGGAGGCGGGGGAGTGGATCTGAGCCAGGAGCTGAGGCCACTGGGATATGCCCACCAGCCCGTAGAGCAGGTGCATCCCCAGAAAAACACCCAGGCTGGAAACCAGCAGCAGCACGATCATATCGTCCTCATTCTGCCCGGCACGCTTGGCGGACCGGCAGGCGTAAATGCCGGAGGCGAACATGCCCACCAAGGCCATCAGAGGGTAAATGGTGAAGGTCCGGCCCAGAAGGGGAAAAGAAGGAATCATGAGGTACCTCCCATAATCAAAATCCAAAAGAAGAGGGGGTGGCGGCTCCTCCCGTTGAGGCAGCCCCACCCCCTGTGTCCACATGGCTTAGCTCAGCAAACCGGTTCCCACAGCACCGGCCACACCGGCGGCGCAAACGATGCAGACAATGCCCAGAGCGCCGATCGCCGTGCCGATGATGCCCAGGACAAAGCCGGCGGTAGCCAGCCCCTTCTGATCCGGCTGTGCCAGCTTCCGGCCCTTGACACCAAAGACGATGCCCAAGATGGCCAGGACAAAGGTGAAGTAGCACACCCAGGGAATGAAGCTGCCCACAATGCCAAGAATTCCACAGACCAAAGCGGCGATGGAATAGCCCTTCGCGTTGTTGTTTTCCATAAGTAATCTCCCTTCTCTCTCTTGATATGGCAGATACAATCTGCAACATCATTGTACCATATTCGCAGAATTTGTCAACTGGGGATCTGTTTTTAAGCAGGGCAGCGGCATTTCCTTCCTCTGGGTCCAAGTTACTCACCCATCCCTGGCGCGGCAGCGCCCTACAACCGGGGGGCCTTGCTGCTCAGCCGGTTCCGGATCCAACAGCTGACCCAGGCGCACACGGTGCGCCCCTAGGGGCCTTTGACAGATCCGTCAGCCAGAAAATGTGCAATTATAAGCGTTGCACGGTACTACCGGTCTGTAAAAAGGAAATGCCGTCGCCCTGTGGAAAACGCTGCAATGAGTTGAAAAACGGGGACATATCTGATATACTGGCTTCAATGGAAACTCATTTTAAACAAAGGAACGAGACAAATGGCAGAAACAGCAATGACATTTCAGGATTTGGGGCTTTCAGAGGCTATGCGGAAGGCGCTGGAGAAGAAGGGGTATGGATATCCCACCTCAGTTCAACGGGAGGCCATTCCGCCGCTTTTAGCCTGGAAGGATGTGATTGCCAAGGCGCCTACGGGCACCGGCAAAACCTTCGCCTTTGGCATTCCCATGATTGAGCATGTGAACCCGGAAAGCAGCGATGTGCAGGGGCTTATCCTGGCTCCCACCCGGGAGCTGGCCATTCAGATTTGTGACGAGCTGCGCAGTCTTCTGGCGTTTTATACCGGCATCCGGGTCACGGTGCTCTACGGCGGCGCATCCCTGGTCACCCAGGCCAAGGCCCTGGAGAAGAAGCCCCAGATTGTGGTGGCTACGCCGGGCCGGCTGATGGATCATTACAACCGGAAGAACATTCGCTTTGACAAAGTGCAGACCATCATTCTGGACGAGGCAGACCGAATGCTGGACATGGGCTTTTTCAAGGACGTGACCCGGATTGTGGAGAAGGTAAAAAACCGGAAGAATCTGGGCCTGTTCTCTGCCACCATCTCCCAGGAGGTGATGACCGTCAGCTGGATGTACCAGCGGGACGAGGTGGAGATCACCGTGGAGCCCAAGCTGGACGACCGGCCGGACATTGACCAGTACTCCATTACCACCACGCCCATGTCCAAGGCGGAGACCACCCTGCGCCTCATCCGGACCCAGGGCTTTGAGCGGGTGATGATCTTCTGCAACACCAAGCACATGTGCCAGCGCCTTTGTGATGACTTTCAGCGGGCCGGCGCCAATGCGGAGTGCATCCACGGGGACATCAAGCAGTCCCTTCGGGAGCGGACCATGCAGAAGTTCCACAGGGGGGAGCTGCCCATCCTCATTGCTACGGACGTGGCTTCCCGGGGCATCGACGTGGATGACGTGGATTGCGTCATCAACTACGAGGTTCCGGAGGAGAATGAATATTACATCCACCGCATTGGCCGGACCGGGCGGGCAAAACGGAAGGGGAAGGCATATTCTATCATAGGGAACTTCCCGGAGAAGGCAAAGCTGGATGAAATTGCCAAGTATTCTAATTTTACCATTCGCCCCATGCTTCTGGGGGAGGACGGGACCCTCATGGAGGAAGTGGTGAAGGCCCCTGTGATCCGGAAGCGGTTCCGGTGAATCCCCGGGAGGCGGGATTCCTCCTTCTGGGCTCCCGGCTGGGAGATCCGGTCCGGCATCCTCTCACCGGGCCGCAGCTGCAGCGCCTGGCCAAGCGGGTGCGCTTAAGCCCTATGCCGGGGCACGGGGGGGAGGAGCTGACGGAGTCCCATCTCCGGGCCCTGGGCTGCACCGAACCGGAGGCGGCTCACGTGGTGGCGCTTTTGGGGGAGGAGGACCGGCTGGCAGCCTATCTCCGCCGGGGTGAAAAGCGGGGCTTGCGCTGTCTCACCCCTGTGAGTCCCCGGTACCCTGCCCGCCTGACAGCAGCTCTGGGGGACCGGGCCCCGGCAGCTTTGTGGTTTGCCGGGGACCTGAGCTTGCTGCAGACGCCCTGCCTCTCCCTGGTGGGCAGCCGGGAGCTGAAGGGAGAAGCCAGGGCCTTTGCCCGAAGGGCAGGAGAGGAAATGGCCCGTCAGGGCTATACCCTGGTGTCAGGGGGAGCCCGGGGGACGGACCGGGAAGGGCAGGAGGCCTGCCTGGCCGCTGGCGGCCGGGTGATTGCCGTCTTAGCGGCGCCCCAGGGCGCGCCGCCTGTCCCCAATTTGCTTCTGTGCTGGGAGGATAGCTTCGATCTGCCCTTTTCTCCGGCACGGGCCCTATCCCGCAACCGGATCATTCATATCCTGGGGGAGAAGACCCTGGTTGCCCAGACGTCCCCGGGGTTTGGCGGTACATGGAACGGGACGGAGGAAAACCTGCGGAGGGGATGGAGTCCGGTGTTTTTCTTTGACGACGGCTCGCCGGGGGCACAGGCCCTCATAGAGCGGGGGGCCACAGCGGTGGGAATGTCCCAATTGAAGCATTTATCCGCGCTTTTTCCTGCACAAACGACATTTTTCTAGAGATACACGGCCTGCGGAGGGCTTTTTCCGCAAGCCGTGTAAAAAAATCCAAATAGGAGTTGATTTTTGCACACAGATAGTTGTATAATGCACATACCGGCTGTGCGTGGGGAAAAACAACCCGGCCGGTCCACTTTGATTTCTGGAGGTCACCGTATATGTGTGGAATAGTTGGTTACGCTGGTTACCGGCAGGCTGCCCCCCTTCTTCTGGACGGCTTATCCAAGCTGGAATACCGGGGCTACGACTCCGCCGGAGTCTGCATCCAAGGTCCCGAAGGGCTGGAGGTGGCCAAGAGCAGGGGCCGCTTGCAAATACTCAGCGAGAAGATTCAGGCGGGCGCCGGTTTGCCCGGGCTGGTGGGCGTTGGTCACACCCGGTGGGCTACCCACGGCGCGCCATCCGATGAAAACTCCCATCCCCATCTGTCCCAGAATGGAAAGATCGCCGTGGTGCACAATGGCATCATTGAAAACTATTTGGAGCTCCGGGAGCGGCTGACGAAGGAGGGCGTTTCGTTTTGCTCCGATACGGATACGGAGGTGGTTTCCAATCTGATTGCCCGTCTTTATGAGGAACAGGGAGATTTGTTGGAAGCGGTCCGCATGGCAGTGGCCCGGCTGGAGGGCAGCTATGCCCTGGGCATTGTGTGCCGGGATGAACCGGGTCAAATTATAGCAGCCAAAAAGGATTCCCCGCTCATCTTTGGCTTTGGGGAAGGGGAGAACTTCATTGCCTCCGATGTGCCGGCCATTTTAAAGTATACCCGCCAGGTGGCCTACCTGGATGAGGGGGATATGGCGGTCTTCACGGCCAGTGGTGTGACGTTTTACAACGCCCTGGGAGAACAGGTGGAGAAAAAGCCGGAGAAAATCACCTGGGAGCTCTCTGACGCGGAGCGGGGCGGCTACCCCCACTTCATGCTGAAGGAGATTCACGAGCAGCCCCGGGCCCTGCGGGACACCATCAGCCCCCGGGTTCAAAAGGGGCGGGTGGTACTGGATGATGTTCAGCTGTCCCGGGAATACTTGGAGGGGCTGAAGCGCATTTACATCGTGGCCTGCGGCTCGGCCCACTACGTGGGCTGCCTGGGGAAATACATTCTGGAACGGATCTGCCGGATTCCTGTGGAGCCCATTCAGGCTTCCGAGTTCCGCTATGCCGATCCGGTGCTGTGCAGTAAGACTCTGGTTGTAATCATCAGCCAGTCCGGCGAGACGGCGGATACCCTGGCTGCCCTGCGGGAGGCCAAACGGCGGGGCGCCCGGACGTTGGCCATTGTGAATGTGGTGGGAAGCGCCATTGCCAAGGCTGCCGATCAGGTGATCTATACCTGGGCCGGCCCGGAGATCGCTGTGGCTACCACCAAGGCCTACTCCACCCAACTGGCTGTGATAGATCTTCTGGCGCTGCATATTTCGGAGCAACTGGGTACCCTGCCTCAGGAGGAGCACGACGAGCTCCTGCACGCCCTGGTGGAGCTGCCGGAGCTGGTGACCAGAACCCTGACGCCGGAGCGAATCTCCATGGCTCAGCAATACGCTGCCAGCCTCTTTGGAGACCATGACGTTTTTTACATTGGCCGGAATCTGGACAGCGCCACCTGCCTGGAGGGGAGTCTGAAACTGAAGGAAATTGCTTACATCCATTCCGAGGCTTATGCTGCCGGAGAGCTGAAGCATGGGCCCATCTCCCTCATTGAGCGGGGCACTCTGGTGGTGGCAGTGGCCACCATCCCAACCCTGTTTGACAAGACCATGTCCAATGTCAAAGAGGTGAAGGCCCGGGGGGCGGACGTCCTGTGCCTGACCTTGGAATCCATGGCTCAGGAGGCGGAGAAAACCGCCGATCATGTTTTCTCTGTTCCGGCGACCCATCCTCTGCTGCAGCCCAGCCTGAATGTGATTCCTCTGCAGCTTTTTGCCTATTATGTTGCCCTGGCCCGGGGGTGTGATGTAGATAAGCCCCGGAACCTGGCCAAATCGGTCACGGTGGAATAGGCCGGGCAGCTGCTTTCGATCCTGCCAGGTCTGTTGCAAACCTGGACCGGTCAAGAACGCCCCTGCAAGATGCCGCACAAAACCGAAGGTGATGTGCCATATCTTGCAGGGGCGTTCTTGGCTGCTCCATATTGCAGCATGCCGGTTTCAATGTATGGGGAGGTTATCTGAGACGCCGGTCCAATTTGGTGGCGAGCCGCGTGCCCAGGGTCTGGAACAGCTGGACCAAAAGGATCAGGAGCAGGACGGCAAACAGCATCACCAGGTATTTATACCGGTAGTAGCCATACTGAATGGCAATTTTCCCCAGTCCCCCGCCCCCCAGAATGCCGCTCATGGCGGAGTAGCCCAGGATGGTGGTCAGGGCGATGACGCCGTTGGACAGCAAGCTGGGCACGCTCTCGGGGAGCATAACCTTACAGATGATTTGCAGGGGGGAGGCTCCCATGCTCTGAGCGGCCTCCACAATGTTGGGGCTCAGCTCTCGCAGGCTGCTCTCTGCCAGGCGGGCCACAAAGGGGAAGGCGGCTGCCACCAGGGGGACGATGGAGGCCACAGTGCCCACCGGTGTGCCCACAATGGCCCGGGTCAGGGGGATGAGCAGAATCATAAGGATCAGAAAGGGGACGGAACGCAGCAGATTGATGAGGACGTTGAGGGCGCGCATCAGCCATTTGGGAAGGGGCAGAACGCCCTGAGGCTCTCCTGCCACCAGCAGGATGCCCAAAGGCAGCCCCAACACGATGGCAAAAGCGGTGGACAGGAGGGTGACATAGACCGTTTCCCAGAGGGCCAAGGGAAATTCATGCTGCAGGATCTCCAGGGCCTCCTGGACCGCTTCTGCAGACAGGGCGTTTTCAAACATGGCTTGGAACCTCCTCCACCAAAATATCCGGGATGTTCTGTAAGTAAGCGGCCGCCTCCCGGGCTTGCCCGGCGCCGCCGGCAATGCTCAGGAGCATATTTCCGTAGACCCGGTCCCCGATGCTCTGGGTGGAGGCGGAGAGGATGTTGGCAGCAATCTGCCGCTCCATGGCCATTTGGGCAATGAGGGGCGTTCGGGTGGTGGGGGCGCCGTGGAAGACCACCCGGAGCCGGTGCTCTCCAGGAAGGGGCTTTAAAATCTCCTCGGCTCCCTGGGGGAAGACCAGGCGGCGGGCGGCAGCGGACTTGGGGCTGGAGAAGACGGCGCTTACCTCCCCCTCCTCCACCACGGTTCCCTCGTCCAAAATGGCAACCCGGTTGCAGATGGCCTCCACCACAGACATTTGATGGGTGATGAGGACCACGGTGATGCCCAGCTTCCGGTTGATGTCTCGGATGAGCTCCAGGATGGCATGAGTGGTATTGGGGTCCAGAGCGCTGGTGGCCTCGTCACACAGCAGTACCTTCGGGTCGGTGGCCAGAGCCCGGGCAATGGCAATGCGCTGCTGCTGGCCGCCGGAGAGCTGGGCTGGGTATGCCCCGGCCTTATCCGGCAGACCCACAAGAGCCAGGAGCTCCTGGGCCCTCTGCCGGGCCGCAGCCCGCTTCATACCGGCCAACTCCAGAGGGAAGCATACATTTCCCAGGCAGGTCCGCTGCATCAGAAGGTTAAAGCTTTGAAAAATCATGGTTACATTCCGCCGCACCTGCCGCAAAGCGGTGGGGGATAGGCTGCCCAGATCCTGCCCGTCCAGGAGGACTCGCCCCTGGCTGGGCCGCTCCAGCATATTGATGCAGCGAACCAGGGTGCTCTTTCCGGCGCCGCTCATGCCGATGATGCCGTAGATATCTCCGCTTCCGATGGTAATGGACACGTCCTTCAGCGCTTCTACCTGGCCGCTGGCGGTGCGGTAAGATTTGGACAGGTTCTGAATTTCAATCATGGCGGTTCACCCCAGGAGCGGGTCCAGACTGGTTTGCTTGCCGCCATAAAGGCCCAGGGGCTCCACGTGGATGGTGGCCACGGCCACCAGGTGGGTGCCGTTTTCCTGGTTGAAGTCCTCCAGATAGGGGGTGTGTTGGAAATAGTTGGCGTCAATTTCGCCGCTCTCCACCACGTTGTTGGGCTGTACGTAGTCGGTAAATTCCTTGATGTCCAGAGTGATGCTCCGTGCAGCCAGGATCTCCTTGGCAATTTTCAAAATCTCCGCATGAGGCGCAGGGGAGGCGGCCACGGTGATGGTAGCGCCGGCGAGGGACTCGTAATCCACGGAGGCGTCATAGCCGTCGCCGGGGTTTTCCACGACGCTGACCACTGCGCCGCCGTAGGTTTCAGAGATGTAGTCGGCCACCTGGCGGCTCTCCAGAGCGGCTTTCAGAGCTTTGGTTTTGCCGGAGTCCTCGTTGCCTGCTTTCACTGCCAAAATGTTGCCGTAGGAGGAGGCGGAGCCTTCTATGGCCAGGGAATCCTCCACGGGATGGATCCCAGCCTCAATGGCATAATTGGAGTTGATCACGGCGTAATCCACATCCTGGAGGACATTGGGCAGCTGCGCCGCTTCCACCTCCTGGAAGGTGACGTTCTGAGGGTTGGAGTCGATATCCCGGATGGTGGCGGTGATGCCGGCGCCCTCTTTCAGGGTGATGAGGCCGTTTTCCTGGAGCAGGAGCAGGGCCCGGGCTTCGTTGGTGGTGTCATTGGGAATGGCAACAGTGATGCGCTCCTGCTTCGAGCAGGCGGACAGGGCGATGGCGGCGCTGACGGCAAATACGGATGCTAGAATCCAACTGACAAGCTTTTTCATAATTTTGTGACTCCTTTTTGTTTAATTGGTGGTGTCCGGCGGGACCGTGGATGAATCTGAAACGGTCACATTCGCTGCTTGGTCAGGTTGGTCTCCACAAAAATTCGGGCAATGGTTTTCATGAGAGAAGTCCTTTCTGTAAAAAAATAAAGGAAGCTTCCGATGAAGCTTCCTTTTTTGGCATAACAGGAAAGCAGACTGAACTGCCCCTATGAGCTATGACGGAAAGCACATCGAAAAATTCGCGCAGCAAGACATGCACATGGAGCACATGCACATTTCCATCCTATTCATGGAAGCAGCGCGGAACTTCTTCATGGTGCTTTCTCCTCTCTCATGGAATGAATTTGGGGGTATTGTAGCACCGGGACAGGGGTTTGTCAATAGTGAAATTTTCAAAAAGCTCACAGGCTTACCACCCCAGGGGGACGTCCGTAATCAGCATGTAGACAAAGCCTTGTAAAAAATGGACAAAATACGAGGAAATCTTTTGCGTCAATTATGAAAAAACGAAAAAAATAGGGGGAGGAATTGCAAAACAGGGGGGTGTGGTGTATAATTTTACAGTTAGGTTGGAAACGTTTCCGGCCGAAGCACGTCATACATAAGACAAAAAAGCAGACGGCGGCTTTGCAAATGCATGGGGAAGGATGAAGAACCGGCGGGAGAATGATCAGACCATCCCGTTGACCTGCTGTACGAACGCTGGCTTTGTCCGCCTGGAATATTTTCTGCTGGGATTGGCTACGATCTCACAGCTGGCGTTAGATCTGGGCGGCGGGGAATCGGATGGGAAGTTCGGTACACGGCGGCGTCCTGCTCCGTAGAATGGAAAGAGCGCCCGGGAACCGGGCGGCGAGGAGGGAAAACAATGCGTGCAAGCGGTATTTTGATGCATGTGACGTCACTGCCCGGCCCCAATGGGATTGGAGCTATGGGAAAGCCGGCCCACCGCTTTGTGGATTTTTTGGAGCAGGCCGGGCAGAAGTACTGGCAAGTCCTGCCCCTCAGCCCCACAGGCTATGGGGATTCCCCCTATCAATCCTTTTCCGCTTTTGCTGGAAATCACTACCTCATTGACTTGGAGCTCCTGGTGGATGAGGGCCTTCTCCGCCGGGAGGAGGTGGAGGCGGTCTCCTGGAGCGGACAGGAGGACCGGGTGGATTATGGCATTTTGTATGAAAACCGGGGGCCGGTTTTGTACAAAGCTTACGAACGCTTCCTGGGGATGCCCAACCGGGCCTTTCACCAGTTCATCCAGCGCCAGCAGGATTGGCTCCAGGACTATGCCCTCTTCATGGCCCTGAAGGAGGAGTTCCAAGGCAAGCCCTGGCAGGAATGGCCTGACGGTCTGCGTCTGCGCCAGCCGGAGGAGATGGCTGCCTACCGGGAGAAGCTGAAGTATAAAATTGCATTTCAGTATTTTCTCCAGTTTAAATTCTTTGAGCAGTGGGACCGCCTGCACCGCTATGCCAAGTCCAAGGGGGTCCGGGTCATTGGAGATGTCCCTATTTATGTGCCCTTGGACTCCGCCGACGTGTGGTCAAACTGCCAGCTGTTCCAGCTGGATGAGGACCGGAAGCCCAGGCTGGTGGCAGGGGTGCCGCCGGATGCGTTTACCGCCGACGGTCAGCTGTGGGGGAACCCTCTGTACGACTGGGAGAAGCTGCGCGCGACCGGCTATGCCTGGTGGCTGCACCGCCTGAGGGCGGCGGGCCGGATGTACGATGTGGTGCGCCTGGACCATTTCCGGGGCTTTGAGAGCTACTGGGCAGTTCCGGCAGAGGATGACACAGCCCGGCGCGGCCACTGGCTGCCGGGCCCCGGCTGGGATTTCATCGGTACCCTGCGGGAGAGGCTGCCGGGGATGGAGTTCATTGCCGAGGACCTGGGGTACCTCACCCGGGAGGTCCGGAAGCTCCAGAAGGACTCTGGCTATCCCGGCATGAAGGTGTTGGAATTTGCCTTCGATTCCCGGGAGCCCAGCGATTACCTGCCCCACCGCTACACCCGGGATTGCGTGTGTTATACAGGTACCCATGACAACGCCCCCCTGGGACAGTGGCTGGAGGAGGCAAAGCCGGAGGATGTGGCTTACGCCAAGGGGTACTTAGGCCTGAGCCAGGAGGAAGGCCAGATCTGGGGTGTGATTCGCGGCGGCATGGGTTCGGTCTCCGATTTGTTTATCGCCCAGATGCAGGATTATCTGGAGCTGGGCGCGGAGGCGCGAATGAATTTCCCTGGGACTTTGTCAAATAACAACTGGACATGGCGAGCGCAAGATGGTATGATAACCGACGCGTTGGCCCATCGGATTCGGGAGCTTACCCGGCTTTTTGACCGGATTTGACTTGTTTTTTCGGTGCACGCCTTTGGCGCGGGCCCTGTATGTATTCCAACTGAGGAGATAGCGTTTATGAATTTGAATTGTCAGAACATTTTGAAAATGACGGAGGCGCAGCTGCGCTACAAGAGCGACGTGTCCTTGCAGGAGGCCACCCCCCAGGAGCTCCACGAGGCCCTGTCCCAGGCCGTGATGATGTCCATCAGCGAGAACTGGACCAAGAGCAAGCGCAGCCGCATCCAAGGCCGGAAGGCTCACTACTTTTCTGCAGAATATCTCATTGGCCGCCTGGTGTACAGCAACCTCTATAATCTGGGGATTCTGGACGAGCTGAAGAAGACCTTCCTGGAGGTGGGCGTGGACCTGGCCTGCATGGAGGACATTGAGGATGCGGCTCTGGGTAACGGCGGCCTGGGCCGTCTGGCGGCCTGCTTCCTGGACTCTGCCGCCACCTGCAATCTGCCCCTGTCCGGCTATGGCCTGCGGTACCGGTTTGGCCTCTTTAAGCAGAAATTTGACGACAATGGCAGCCAGAAGGAGACGGCTGACGACTGGACCAAATTTGGCGATCCCTGGTCCTATCGCCGGTATAACCACACAGTGAAAATTCGTTTCCCGGACCATACCGTTCTGGCTGTCCCCTATGACGTGCCCATCATTGGCTATGAGACCTCCAACATCGGCACCCTCCGCCTGTGGCAGTGCGAGGCCGAGGAGGAGCTGGACTTCGATGCCTTCAACGCGCAGGATTACCAGCGGGCCTTGGACGCCAAGAACAAGGCGGAGGACATCACCCGGGTCCTGTACCCCAACGACTCCACCTGGGAGGGCAAGCGCCTGCGGGTGAAGCAGCAGTATGTGCTCTCCTCTGCCTCCCTTCAGGACATCATTCGCACCTATAAGGAGTCCCACGGGGCGGATTTGAGCCGCCTGGCGGACTTCACCGCCATTCAGCTGAATGATACCCATCCGGCCATCTCCATCCCGGAGCTCATCCGCCTGCTGATGGCAGAGGGTATGAACTTTGACCAGAGCTTCGCCATTGCCCAGAGGACCTTCTCCTACACCAACCACACCGTGATGGGCGAGGCCCTGGAGAAGTGGAATATGGACCTGCTTCGCACGGTGGTGCCTGAAATCTGCGACATCCTGGTGCGGATCGACAACAAGCTGAAGTCTGAGCATCCCAATCTCTTCATCATCCGGGACAACACCGCCCATATGGCCAACCTGTCCGTGTATGTCTCCAGCTATGTCAACGGCGTGGCGGAGATTCACTCCCAGATCCTGAAGGACAGCCTGTTCCGGGACTGGTATCAGGTGTACCCTGAGCGGTTCCAGAATAAGACCAACGGCGTCACCCCCCGGCGCTGGATGGGCCTGTGCAATCCGGAGCTCACCCAGATGATCAAGTACCGGGTGGGTGGGGACTTCCTCACCAACCTGGATAAGCTGGAGAATCTGAAGCCCATGATCGATGACGATATGGTTCGCCAGTTCAATCAGATTAAGCACGCCAAGAAGGAGCAGCTGGCCGCTGTGGTAGAGAAGCGGGAAGAGGTTCACCTGAATCCCGACTTTATGTTTGACGTCCAGGTGAAGCGGGCCCACGAGTACAAGCGGCAGCTGATGAACGCCCTGTCGGTTGTGGACATCTACTTCCGCCTGAAGGACGGTAGCCTGCAGAATTTCTACCCCACCCTGTACCTCTTCGGGGCCAAGTCGGCTCCCGGCTATGTGCGGGCCAAGGCTGTGATCCGGTATATCAACCGGATTTCCAAAATGATCAATCAGGACCCGGCTGTGCGGGATAAGCTGCAGGTGCTGTTTGTTCAGAACTACAACTGCTCCTATGCCGAGCACATCATTCCGGCTGCCGATGTGTCTGAGCAGATCTCCCCTGCGGGGACCGAGGCCTCTGGTACCGGCAACATGAAGCTGATGCTGAACGGCGCAGTGACCCTGGGTACCATGGACGGGGCCAATGTGGAGATTGTCCAGAAAGCCGGCCTGGAGAACAACTATATCTTCGGCGCTTCTGTGGAGGAGCTGAATGCCATCCGGAATACCTATTGGGCCCGGGGCATTTACGACAGCAATCCCCGCCTGCGCCGGGCCATCAATACCCTGGTAGACGGCACCGTTCCCACCGACGACGAGCAGCGGGAGCTGTTCACCGCCCTCCTGGACGGCGCTTCCTGGCACCGGCCGGACCACTACTTCATCCTGAAGGACTACGACTCCTACCTGGAGGCAAAGCTCCGTGCCAACCGGGACTATGCCGACCGCCTGGCCTTTGGCCGCAAATGCCTCATGAATGTGGCCTCCGGCGGCAAGTTCTCCTCGGACCGGACCATCCGCCAGTACGCCTCCGAGATCTGGCACATCACCCCCCAGCAGCCGTAACCCCCCGCCTGATTCACACCCGGCCAGCCCCGATTTTGAGGCTGGCCGGGTTTTGGCGCTTACAGGGGTGCATGACGTTCCCCTCGAAGGGCGTCAGCTACAGTAAGCGCGGCCCTTGCTCTGTACCGGTGAGGGAGCTGTGAGCAGGGTTGGCTGAGGGGGAGATTACGTACAGTGAAGGCCGCGCCAGTGCAGGGTCAAAGCATTTTGCCAGTCTTACGTTTGCAATATGGCTTGCTGATTGGACCCTGGGGTGTTTTGCTCAAAATATAAGGCAATAGCTCAATATATCGTGCTGAAAAATGGCAGAAAAAGGCTGATAATGTACTGCATCTACAAAAAGGAGCAGGAAACCGGCAATGAGCAGAGAAGTCGAGTTTTGTCACCGGGACCGTTTGATTGAGCTTGGCCTCACCATGACCTGGGAAGAGCGGGAAGGGGAGCAGGACGTCCGGATGCGCCGGAGTGCGGTCCAGGCCCAGCAGAAGCAGCCATAACAGAGTCCGTCACGAAGAGCCTGCCTCACAGCAGACCCTTTGTGACGGACTCCTATTTCGTCCCAGCCGGTTTAGGACGGCTGATTCTGCCAGTCGGCGGGATAGGTCACATACAAAAACCGGGCGTATTCCGGGGCGGAAAATTGGATTTGGCTGCCCTTGGGAATGAAAATTACCTGGCCTGGCCCGGCGGTGACGGAGCCGGACTGGGTGTGGACGGTGAGCGTTCCCTCTATGACGTAGTCAATTTCATCATACGTGAGGTGCCAGGGGAAGGTGGTGTTCTCCATGACCATGAGTCCCGCCCCCAGGCGGGGGCTCTGAGACAGGGTCAGAAGGTCGTGGGTCCACACCCGGTCCCGGGGATTGCCAGTGTCCAGCCGGTCCGCATCTGTAACCTGGACCTGGGGCAGGTCCAGGGAGAGCACCTGGGGCCCGCCCATCTGTTCCAGCAAAATGGCGCGGACGGCCTCTTCAAGCTCGGCTCTTGTCATGGTGTTTCCCTCCTGTAATGGCCATGGCCACAAAAATTGCAGTGACGCCCCCTACCAGCTTGCCCAGGATGACCGGCACCAGCATCTCCGGGTCAAATCCGGCGGTGAAGCCCAGGTGATCGCCGAAGACGAAGGCGGCAGAGACGGCGAAAGCCACGTTGATCACCTTACCCCGCTGGTCCATGTCCTTCACCATACCAAACATGGCGATGGAATTCGCCAGGCTGGCAATGAGCCCGGCGGCCGCAGTGTCGTTCATGCCCAGCAGGCTACCCAGCTTCATCAGGGGCTTCCGAAACACCTTGGTGATGGCCCAGACCAGGGGAAACGCACCGGCCAGCACCAGGGCAATGTCGCCTACAATGGAAAGCCCTTCGGAAATGGGAGCCATGCCGGGAATCAGAACCAGACCGGTGAGGGACTCCACCAGGGCGGCGGCCAAACCGATGGTGATGATGGCCACAATGATTTTGCCAAACACGGCAAAGCCCCGGATCATGCCGCCCTCCCACTTCCACAGGCCCAGGGCAATGAGCAGGGCAATGAGGACGATGGGGATGAGATTCCGCAGAACCATCAAAATGGGAAAACCGGCCACAAGGCCGCCCACCAGGACGCCAACGGGAATGGTGACGATGCCGGACAGAACGCCCTTGGCCAGAGCCGGACGGTCCTTGGGGTCCAGAATGCCCAGGGCTACGGGAATGGTGAACACCACGGTGGCGCCCAGCATGGCTCCCACCAGGAGCCCGCCCAGCTTGGCCGCCTCCGGGCTCCCGGCCAGCTCCTTGGCCAGGGGTGCGCCGCCCATGTCGTTGGCCAGGATGGTTCCGGCAAACATGGCAGGGTCTGCACCCAAAACCCGGTATACCGGCACCACCACAGGCCGCAGGAGCCCCGCCAGTACCGGAGCCAGGCTGATGATGCCTACCATAGACAGAGCCAAGGAGCCTAAAGAAAGGATGCCGTTTTCAAACTCCGGCCCCAGACCGACCCGGTTGCCAAAAATCCGGTCCAGAGCGCCCAGAACGGCAAAGGCTGCCATAATGGCAATGAGTATTTCATGTGGAGACATGGTCCACCTCCATTTGATCCAAAATGGCCACAATGGCCGTATCCACCGGGGACTCCGGGCAGTAGAGCCGGGCGGTAGAGCCGCACACCAGCAGAACCCGGTCCCCCGCTCCGGCTCCCACAAAATCTGCCGCAACCGTTTTTCCAGTGCCGGTGCGTACCACCAGAAGGGTGTGGCCTCCCAGCTCCCGGGCTTTCCGGGTGGCCCAGACCGAGCCTGTGACCGTTCCGATTTCCATGGCGATTCCTCCTCGTTTATGGCTGTTCCAGAATTTCCCGAGCCAGGGGGGTGAGGACTGCCCCGGCTGGGGGCTTTTTCCCCTGCTCCTTCAGCCGCCGGGCCTCCCCGGCAGAGATGAGGCGGCGGTGGGTAGGTCCATCCCAAAAGACCACGCCCCAGGCCTTCAGCTCCCGCTGAGCGGCGTTAAGCCGGGCCTGCAGCACCCGGTTTTTTCCCCGTCTGCCGGGCAGGCCCGGGGTGTACAAATAGACGGGGACACCCTCCAGCAGGGCTTCCAGTACCCGCTCGTCACGAAAGTAGAGCAGCTGCCCCGGGGTGAGACTGCCGATGACAATGGCATCAAAGGGAGGCTCTGACACGTACCGGTACCCCAGATCCTCCGCCGGTTCCCTCCCCAGAAGCAGGGCCGGCGGCCGGCCGCTTCCCCAGGCGGCCCAAATCCGGTCTGTCACTGCCTGAACCAGGGCTTCATCCACGGATGATCATTCCAAAGTCTCCGCTCTGGTAAGCGCAGGCATTGGCCTCGTCAAAATCGATGTGAACCCGGGGGGTAAAGCTGGGGTCCACCCGCACCACCACGTCGTCGAATACCAGCGGTCGGGCAGTGAACATTTTGAGCCGCACCACCTGGCCGTCTGTGAGGCCCCGGGCAGCGGCCTCCTCTGGGGGCATGTGAATATGCCGCTGGGCGACAATGACGCCATGGTCCAGGCGTACTTCTCCCTTGGGACCCCGCAGCGTGATCCCGGGGGACTCCCGGACCTGCCCGGACAGGCGCACCGGCGCTGTGAGGCCCAGGGTCACCCCGTCGGTGAGGGAGATTTCCACCTGTCCCTCCTTCCGCTCCGGTCCCAGGACGGCCACCTTGGGAAAGCTCCCCTTGGGCCCCAGGACCTCCACCCGCTCTTGGCAGACGAATTGTCCCGGCTGGGACAGAGGTCGTTTGGGAGTCAGGCCGTGGCCGAAGAGGGTCATGGCCTGGTCCTTGGTCAGATGCACGTGGCGGCCGGAGGCCTCCACTTCCACGAAAAGCCGGTCTGCCACCTGGGCGGCAATGCGGCTGATTTGTTCCTCCATGGTCTCACCCTTTCTTCTCCTGCCCCGAGGCCAGCCGAATCTCCAGAATCCATAGGAAGCTGCTGAGCCGGTTGAAGCCCTGGAGCAGATCCTCCCGGGTGCACAGACCGTTCAGGTCCCGGAAGGCCCGGTAACAGGCCAGCTCCGCCCCACGGGCCGTGGTGCGGGCCCGGTTGATGGCGAGAAGAGCCCGGCTCTGGGTATGGTCCGGCATAAAATGGGGCTGATTGTAGTACTTTTGCGGCGTGTGACTTCTGGCCCGGAGCTCCGCCGGATCCAGGCCGCCCAGACGCATGGCCTCCATGGGCTCATTCAGTACGTCCCGGCGGAGGGCCTGCCGTGCAAATTCCAAAGCGTCCCCCAGGTCTTTGCAGATGGTCCGGTAGCCCTCGTCCATGGCCTCCCGCTGGGCCAGAAGCAGGTCCGCCTCCAGGCTGTCCACGCACCCCCGGAAGAGAATCCGGGGGTGGTCCTTGGGGACCAGCACCTGGGCGTCCAGGTGGGTCATATGCTCCGGCTTTTCCCGAAGCTCCGCCCCCTGGAGCGTTTTGTACACCTGGGGCTTGGCCGCCTCGGGGGACAGAATCTCAATGTGGTTGCTCCGGAGAAAGTCCCGGGCCCCAGGGGTCAGGTGATCCCCGGGAGCCAGGTAGAACACCCTGCGGCCTTCCCGGTTGCGCAGATTGGCCCGGACTGATGCTTCGGTGTAAAGGGCCATAGGTTATCCTTCCCCACCGGCCATTTCCCGGCCCTTGGGCAAAATAGCGGCGACTTCAGAGTGAGGCCGGGGAATCACATGGACGGAGATCAGCTCGCCCACCTTCTCAGCGGCGGAAGCGCCGGCGTCGGTGGCCGCCTTCACAGCGCCCACGTCGCCCCGGACCATGACGGTCACAAGGCCGCCGCCCACCTGCTCCTTCCCCACCAACAGTACGTTCGCCGCCTTTACCATGGCGTCGGCTGCCTCAATGGCCCCTACCAGGCCCTTGGTTTCCACCATTCCCAATGCGTTGGTATTGCTCAAATCAGACATCATGCTCGTCTCCTTTTATTACATTAATTTTTTCATAATCTCTGCCGCCAGGGCATTGATTACGGTTTCACTGATGGTGCAGTGGCTCTGCCGGGCGCCTTCCACATCCCGGACGCCCCAGGCCACCCGGCGGATGTTGATGAGGTCCAGGGGACCGATGTTGTTGGAGGAGGAGCTGCCGCCCACGGCGCCGCAGCCCAGGGTCAGAGCCGGAAACAGGTTGGTGGTGGCTCCAATGCCTCCCAGAGCGCCGGGAGTATTCACCAGGAACCGGGACACGGGGATCTCCAGGGCAAAGCGGCGGATCACCGCCTCGTCCCGGGCGTGGATCATGAAGCTGTGTCCTGCGCCCTCATGCTGCAGGACCGCCACGGCTTTCCGCATCACGTCGTCTTCGCTCTCCTCCACGTAAAGAGCCAGAACCGGGCACAGCTTTTCCCAGGAATAGGGGTGCTTGGGGCCTGTCTCCCGCTCCTGGGCCACCAGGACGGTGGTCGACGCCGGGACCGAAATCCCTGCCAGCTCCGCAATTTTCTTGGCACTCCGTCCCACCACCTTGGGGTTCAGGCGGCCATCGGGACGGAAGAGAATGGCGGCCACCTTGCTTGCCTCTTCCGTGGAGAGGAAGTAGGCCCCCTGCTTCAGGGCCTCCTGGCGGACCTGCTCGGCAATGGGCCGCTCCACAATGATGCTCTGCTCCGAGGCACAAATGGTGCCGTTGTCAAAGGTCTTGGAGCGGATGATATCTGCCACGGCTTTGGGGATGTCTGCCGACTTGTGGATATAGGCAGGGCCGTTGCCTGCGCCGACGCCAATGGCCGGTTTGCCGGAGGAGTAGGCCGCTCTGACCATACCGGGGCCGCCGGTGGCCAGAATCAGACGCACCGGAGGGCACTTCATCAATTCGTCTACAGCCTCCATGGTGGGAGTTTGCAGGCAACCCACTGCGCCCCGGGGGCAGCCGGCCCCTTCTGCGGCCCGGGCCACAATCTCCACGGCCCGCTGGGTGCATTTGGCTGCCGCCGGGTGGGGGGAAAATACAATGGAGCAGCCAGCCTTCAGGGCGATCATGGCCTTATAACACACGGTTGAGGTGGGATTGGTGGAGGGAACAATGGCGGCAATGACCCCTACGGGGACTCCCACATCCCAGACCTTTTGCGCCGGGTCCTCCCGGAGAATGCCCACGGTCCGCTGGTCCCGGATGGCCTCCCAAACCCGCTGGGCCGCAAAGCGATTTTTGATTTCCTTGTCCTGGGGGGTGCCAAACCCCGTTTCCTCCCAGGCCATGCGGCCCAGCTCGCCGGCACTGGACAGAAAGGCCTGGCTGACCGCCTGGACAATGGCATCCAGCTTTTCCTGGGAGAAGGTGCGAAGGACCTTTTGCGCTTCCTCCGCCTGCTTCCCCAGCTCCCTGGCTTCCTGCCGGGAAGCCAAATCCTGATCCATGGTGATTCCTCCTTAATGATGTTGATTCCTGTTACTTGTTTCCCTGCTTCCCGTGGGGCAATCCCGGGGAAATCTCCATCCCAGGCTCTCAGCGAGGCTGGTGGTGCGGTGCGAGCGGAACGGTCAAGACCGTTCCCTACGCGAGGAGAGCGAGCCGATGCCCACATTGGCCCATACAGCCAACGCAGTTGTATCCCATGAGCTGTACGCATGTGACCCGGTGGAAGCCAGGGACGCTGCCGGGCCGGTTATTTGGGGCGGGCGGCGATTTCCTCTACGGCGGTGGCGAAGGCATCGCAGGCGGCGCGGCAGGCGCTCTGGGTGCCGGTGAGGAGGCCCCCGCCGAAGTTGGTCTCAGAAGGGGGGCCATACAGCTTGGCAAGGCGCACATCCGCCGCCTTCAGGGCTGCGTCCATGGCCGTCATGGCCTCCACAGGCGGGGCAATGAGGTATGCCAGGGGCTCTCCCTCCCGGATGCCTGCCTCCTGGGACAGGAAGGAGCCGGTGCGGCTGACAGTGTGAGCCAGGTAGGCAAGGCCCTCCCGGGCATTGGCCTCCCGAAAGCCTACCTCTCCGCCGGTGAGAACCTGGAGAGCGGCTTCCATGCCACTGCGCACTTCAGAGGGGGTGGGGCCGGAGAGAATGCCGATCACCTCCCCGGCCAGGGGGGTGGAGGCATTTGCTGCCCCTGCGTAAAGGCTTCTGGCGTAGGATACCCGGACGGTAGAAGCCTTGGTGGCCTCATCCAGGGCGATATAGGTGACGTCATCGCTGTCGGAGGACAGGAGCCCCAGGCACCGCCAGTCGCCCTGGACCCCCAGAGCATGGCACAGGGCGGGGTCTGCGTTGGGCAGGTACTGCACCGACAGAACTTCTACGGGAATGACCGGCCTCACGACACTTCACCTCGCAGCAGATCCACCCCGGAGGCCTTGGCCTCCAGAATCTTCATTAGGAGCTGGGCAATGTGGGCGCCGGCCTCTACGGCAGGGGTTCCCTGACGGTGAATGTTGGACACCACAGTGCGTTTGGATTCCGGGATGCCGGTGTGGGGACCATAGGTGATATAGGCGGACATAGACTCCGCCGTCACCAGTCCCGGCCGCTCTCCCACCAGGATGCACACCACCTGGCAGCCGGTGAGGTCACCCACAAAATCTCCCGCGCCCACCCGGGCGTTTTCTACATATAAGATGGGGCCCAGATCTACGCCGTAGGTTTTCAGGCCCTGGTCAATGGCCCGGGCGCAGTCCATGGCGTTGGCCAGAATGGCGGCGGAGGACAGGCCGTCGCCAATGACCAGCTGGATTTTTGCCCCTTGGGGCAGGCTCTTGCGGATGATCTCACTGTTTTCCGGATCAAACCGCCGCCCCAGATCCGGTCGGGTCAGGTATTGCTCCCGGCTCTCGCAGCAGGTTTTCACAGGAATCAGGCCGTTTTTCTGGGCAAATTCCGGCCCAATTTCGGAAAACACACTGTCCTGAGCGGCAGCATGGTCCGCCCGGAAGCGGAGCATCGTAACTGTTTTATACCGGGGACCCGCCCGGCCCACCCCCAGCCGGGCGGGGGTCTTGGCCTTAAGCTGCCGGTATGCGGGGCCATCTGCGGGGTGCTCCACCAGATATTGCTCCCTCAGGTCAATTTCTGAGATATCCGGCAGCAGCTGCCCTGGGTCTTCCGGTTGCCGGGCCGGTTGGGGCTCCAGCACTGTGGGGCGGTATTCGCTTCCTTTGACCTGAGGCTCCGGCTGGGGAGCCAGCTCCCGCAGCATTTGGGCCACCAGAGTTTTGAGTTCCTCTTGATTCATAACTGCCTCCTTACAACAAAGCGGAGCCATCCCCCGCTTTGGGGGTCAGGCGGCCGTTTTCCACAAAGCCCATCTTCTCCAGCCAGGCTTGGAAGGGTGGAATGGCGGTGAGCCCGAAGATCTCACGCAAAGCGGCCGTCTCCCGGAAGCCGGTGGTCTGGTAATTGAGCATGACGTCGTCACCGTGGGGGATGCCCATGAAATAGTTGCACCCGGCGGCGGTGAGCAGGGTAGCCAGATTTTCAATGTCGTTCTGATCTGCCTTCATGTGGTTGGTGTAGCAAGCGTCGCAGCCCATGGGGATGCCGGTGAGTTTTCCCATGAAGTGGTCCTCCAAACCGGCTCTCGTCACCTGCCGGGCGTCGTACAGGTACTCCGGTCCAATGAAGCCCACTACGGTGTTCACCAGGAAGGGGGCAAACCGCTTGGCAAAGCCGTAGCACCGGGCCTCCATGGTCACCTGGTCTGTGCCGAAGTGCGCTTCGGAGGACAGCTCCGAGCCCTGGCCGGTTTCAAAATACATGACGTTGGGGCCCTCCGCCGTGCCCCGGGACAGAGCCATGGCCCGGGCCTCCTCCAGGGTTTTGGCGGAGAAGCCGAAGGCCTCGTTGCCCTTTTGACTGCCGGCAATGGACTGGAAGATGAGGTCAGCCGGGGCGCCGGCCTCCACGGCGGTCATTTGAGTGGTGACGTGGGCCAGGACGCAGGTCTGGGTGGGGATATTCCACCGCTCCTTCACTTCCCGGAATCGTTCCAGCACCTCCTTTACCCGTTGGGCAGAATCGGTGACGGGGTTGAGGCCAATGACGGCGTCGCCAGCTCCGAAGGTGAGGCCCTCCAGGGTGGAGGCCAGAATTCCATCTGGGTCGTCGGTTGTGTGGTTGGGCTGCAGGCGGCAGGAGAGGGTGCCCGGCAGGCCAATGGTGGTGTTGCAGTGGGCGGTGATGCGGATTTTTTGGGCGGCATAGATGAGGTCCAGGTTGCTCATGAGCTTGGCCACTGCCGCCACCATCTCCGAGGTGAGCCCCCGGCTCAGACGGCGAATGTCCGCGCCGGTGGTCTTCTCATCCAGAATCCACTCCCGCAGGTCGGAGACGGTCCAGTTGCGAATTTTGGTGTATTGGGGTTCGTTGACATCGTCCTGGATGATGCGGGTCACCTCGTCCTCCTCATAGGGAACTGCGGGGTGCTCCCGGAGGTCGGACAACAGCAGGCTGGCCACCACCACCTTGGCGGCGACCCGCTCCTGAGCGGTCTCCGCCGCCAATCCCGCAAGGCGGTCTCCGGTTTTGTCTTCATTGGCTTTGGCCAGGGCGTCCTTGATGTCCCGGAATGCATATGTCTTGCCCAAAAGCCTTGTTTTCAGAATCATGGATTCACTCCCTTTGTGAATTCTACATCGATATTTCCTATCGCCTGGTCTGAGCCTCAGGCCAGAACCAGAGTTTTCTTTACCACGGGATAGGCTGCGCCGCCAGCTACCGGGGCGGCCACATCCAGGAAGCTCCCATCGGGAAGCTCCAGCCCATCCAGGCACAGAAGAGGGCCCGGCAGACGGGTCGCCAAGGCTTGGCCCAGGGCCTTGGCCATATCTTCTCCAGTGACCACCACAGCGGGGCTGCCCAGTTGGGGCAGAATCTCAGCCAGGCGGCCCGCCAGATTGGCCAGGTCATCGTAGCCCGGACTGGGCAGGCCGGGGAGAAACAGGGCGGCGGGGGAGTCCTCCTCCCACCGGGCCCGAAGCTGTGCAATCCGCTCCACCAGACGGCGGGTGGGCAGATTCTGCTCTTGGTCTGTGAGAGCGAGGACAGGCAGATTTTGCAGAGGGAACCTGACGTCCCGGGCGAACACGGTGCTGCCGGAGAGTTGGGTGCTGTGGCATCCTGCTCCGATGACGGTGGCCCGGATGGTTTCCTCCCCCAGAACGTAGTCCCCCTGGCACAGGGCGCTGCGCCGGATGGCCCGGCCCAGGAGCACGCCGATGTCCCCGTAGGCAAAGGCATCGGGAGGCGTCTGCCGGATCAGATCCGCCACACCGCCGGAAAAGGACAGGGTGATTTGCCCCGGCGGCAGGGGGATTTGACGATTGGTCAGGAGATTGGGGGGAATCTCTCCTTGCCGCAGGCCAGCCGCCACCTCCAGAGCCTGGACCAAGCGCTCTATAGTAGGGGCCAGGTCCGCTTCCGTCACCCGCTGGCCCGGTCCCAAATGGCATAAGCCCTGGAGAACGGGAGACACATACTGGACGACGCCTCCTGCTACCTTGATGAGCCGGCCTCCCACATTCAGGCAGCCGGTTTCGGTCACATGTCCGGCCTCCACCAGAGCCAGATTGCTGGTGCCGCCGCCGATGTCCATGTGGAGCACCGTTTTGCCGGTCTGGGCGGAGAACCGTTCGGCGCCTGCGCCTTTGGCTGCCAGGACGCTTTCCAAATCCGGTCCAGCGGTTGCGACTACGAATTCCCCGGCAAATTCCTTCAGGCTGTCCAAAACGGCCCTGGCGTTTTCCTTCCGTGCGGTCTCGCCGGTGATGATGATGGCCCCAGTGGATACCAGCTGGGGCTCAATTCCTGCCAGACGGTATTCCTCCGCCACGATTTGCCGAATGCCTGCCGCATCCAGCCTTGTGGCAGACAGAAGGGGGGTAAAATGAATGGGGCTTCGGTACAGGATCTCCCGGTCTCCGATGGTGAAGTCGGGAACGGCATAGGCATTGGCCCGGTTTTCTACCGTAAGGCGGGAGAAAATCAGTTGCGTGGTGGAAGTGCCTACGTCGATGCCAACAGAGTGCAAGGTCTCACCCATGGCCTGCGACCTCCTTTAAAAGTTCCTCCAAAAGGCCACGGCTGGGTTCCACGGGATTGGTCTTGCAGCAGGGGTCCGCCAACGCAGCCTCTACAATGGTTCCCAGGTTTCGTTGCAGGTCCCGTGGGGCTACCCCTGCCTCAGCCAGTGTGGCAGGCAGGCGCAGCTCCCGGCGCAGGCGAATCAGCCCATTTTTCAGGTTCCGCAGGGCAATGGCTTCGGCAGAGCCCCCCAGGCCTGCCTGCCGCGCCAAGGCGGTGTAGGCTGCACCTGCTGCCACACCGTTGCAGGCCACCACGGCGGGCAATAAAATGGCGTTGAGCCGTCCATGAGGTACGTGAAATTGCCCACCCAGGCTGTGGGCTAAGGCGTGGCAAATCCCCAGTCCCGCCTGGGAAAAGGCCATGGCCGCCATGGTGGCAGCCAGGTGAATGGGCAGCCGCACCGAGGGCTCCCCACCGTAGGAAGCCGGCAGCAGGGAATAGGCTGTGCAGAAGGCGTCCCGGGCCAGGGCATCCGTAATGGGACTGGCGTTCCGCCCCGCCACGGCCTCCAGGGCATGGGCCAGGACGTCAAAGCCTGCGTCGGCAATGAGGCTCCGGGGCAGCTCCTCCAGTAGCTCACTGTCCAAAATTGCAATCTGGGGCCGGAGACGCTCGCTGACCAGGGGGTGCTTAACCTCGTTGTGGGTCACAATGGCAAAATCCGTCACCTCTGCCCCGGAGCCGGAGGTGGTGGGGATGGCGGCCAGAGGAATGGGTTCGCCGGAGAAGTACACCATGGCTTTGGCCGCGTCCATGGGACTGCCGCCCCCCAGGGCTACCACCAGGTCCGGCTGGAAGGCCTTCAGCCTGGCGGTACCCCGGGCGATCAGCTCCGCCGTGGGATCTGGAGTCACCTGATCAAAAATTTCCTGGCATTCTCCCGCTGACCGGGCAATTTCCAGGGCCGTCCCCCTTTCTGAGAAGAAGGAATCTGTCACCAGGAAGACCCGCTTGGCCTCCCGGTCCTTTAAGCTCCACCGGGCCCCGGGCCCGGCGATAATTTTGGTTCCGCAGGCAAAGGTCTGCAAGGACACCACCGCTTTCTACCATGTTTGTCAGAGGTAGTATTTCCCGGACCGGAAAAAACATGTGGCGCCCGGAGAAAAATTTGCACGCAGACGGGCAAGGGAGTTGACATCAGGAAAAAAGTGTGAAAAAATAAAACCTCTCACCTTGGCAATTGCTTTAGGTGGGAGATTGGAACATATATACTGAGCGCTTCCATGGAGGGATATTGATGAGTGACACCAGGCTGATTTTGGGCATATGCCCCAAATGTGGAAAGAAATTGCAGATCCCGGCGGAGCTGCACCGGTTTTCCTGCCTGTACTGCGGGTCGTGGCTGCATGTGGAGGAGTTGCTTCCGGAGCTGACTGCGACCGCATCGATTTCTCAGGCGCAGGAGGCTTACAATTACGTGGCTGCACATCTGCTGGCCTGCGTTACCGGGTATCCGGACGCCTTTCGCCATTTGACCAAAACGGAGTTTGAACCCTACTTTCAGGCATACCGGCAGGCTTGCCGGCCGGTGTTCCGCGCCATGGATGCTGCCGCCCAGGCAAGACCGCAGGAGGGGGCGGAGGCGGCTCTGGCGGCCCTGGCAGACATTTTTCTTGATCAGGTGGAGGATTGGAGCGTGAAAAATAAACGGGGACTAACGGGCAGAGACGCCCTTCTGGATGATGTGAAGTGCACCATTTGTCTGCTGCTGATCCCCGGCATTCGCCTGGAGAGGACCTCGGCCTGTGAGGACTTTTGTCGGATTCTCCGGGAACAGTGGCTGATCCGGTATCCGAAAAAGGTCTTCCAACTCACCACCTATGAAGAGATCTGCCAGGGCTTCCAGCGGAAGAAGCTGTGCTTTATCACCACGGCGGTGTGCGCTCAGTCCGGTAAGCCTGACGATTGCCTAGAGCTGGCTGCATTTCGGAGCTTCCGGGACAGCTACCTCCAGTCCCAACCCGATGGGCCCCGCCTCATCGCCCAGTATTATGACCTGGCCCCTGGCATTGTCACCGCCATTGGCCTGATGGACAACCCGGCTAAGGTTTACCCTTTCATTTGGGATGTCTACCTCCGACCCTGCTATGAAGCACTGGAGCGGGGAGAGGCGGAAGCCTGCCAGAGCCTTTATACGAAAATGGTCCAGGAGCTGGCCAGAAGGTATTTGCGCATTCAAATCTAGGGATGTCTCTCAACGATCGTCTACCCGCCGGGTTTCGGTGGGTAACAGCAATAAAATGTGGCAAAGGGCTCACGTCACCTAAAGAGGCTGCCTCAAAAGAAAGTTTTGAGACAGCCCCGGCTCCAGAGGGATTTAATTATTTTGCTCCCCTTTTGTTGGGGATGAAAACAATACATACTGCCCGGTTTTTTCAGACAGGCCATAGCTGGTTCCCTCTGGTAGATTGGGAATGCACAGGCCGTCGATTTGAGTCCCGCGTTCTTGGGTAAGCAGCAGATACTCTCCCTCTGAAAGGTTAAAGTTCACCAGATTTCCAGCCAGAGTTAAATTGTTTTTGCAAAGCAGTACCAACAATTCTCCGGGTTCCATGGTGATCTGGGGAAGTGCACATTTCTGCGGTTGATCAGGGTTGTCAGAGATGCACATTCCGGACAAATCAATTGGCGCACTGCCTACATTTTTCAACTCGATCCAGTCGTGGTTCCCTTTTGCATAGACCTCGTTGATTACAAGCTTCCCAGATTTACAATTCCTTGTGCATAACGTGACCTCCACGAACGAAGAGCCGTTGACTTGCGCAGCGTCTAAATAGAGATCCTGCGTGTCACAGACAACGCCATTTACAAGCCAGTGGTCAAATTCTTGGCCTGGACCAATCTCTGCCCGTAAGGTGACGCCGCACTCAGCAAAATACGTTCCCGTATATGGACTACCATAGGTAACTTGCATGTTTTCCAGACGAATGCAGCTGCCAGGTGCGTCTACGGACATGGAAAGGGTATAGGCACTTTCACAAGAAAAATAATGGCGCAGCTGCTCGTGCACGACATTTCTGCGGCCGAGCGCCATGTTATATATGTCATTGTAAGAATCTTCTGATGTCTCAGATAAGCTTTTTGAAATTAAGGAACCAAATTTTTCGTTCTGCTTTAGGGTGGTGAGCTTTTCTTTTTCTTTGCTCAGGCGTGAGCAAAGGCTTTCAGGACTCCATGTTGTATTGGTGAGATTTAGCACATTGCAAATAAATTTTTCGCGGTAGCCGGGATACTTCAGAAGGAAGTCTAACAGTTCAGAGTAATACCAGGAGTCTTTTGTCATCAGCTCACTAAATTGATCGGGCTTGCTTCGCAAACAAGTGTCCAAATCATAAAGAATAAACCGGTACCTGCCATCGGAAAAAGCATTCCCTTCCACTGCTTGCCCTGTATAACGCCATCCCCGGTAATTATTGTGCAGCCAGTCCAAATTATTTGCCACCATTTCAAAAGCGTAATATAAAAACAGATCATCTATATCCACAATTTTTTCCACCTGCTCCCGGATGGCAGGGTCCTGGATGTCCTCCTGCAGAAGTTGATTCAGACCAGTAGCAGCCAGAAGCTCACGCTCGGAACCAAATTGATTATCTACAATCAGCTCTTTATTCAGTCCGTGCAGGTTGCCGAGGTAATCTCTATTTATGTGTTGCTGCAAGCACATGTAGCTGTAGTACTCTCCGTTCAGATAAACAATTGCCGGGATGGCATCTGCCACGTGGATCAAGCCCGATTCTTTGGCAAGAGGTGACAACACATTCCAAAGCAAGAAGGTATGGTCTCGGTCCTGCCCTCCGTTGCGCACGATGATCTTGTTATAAGAATCGACAGCCAGCGGCTCGGTTTGCTCTGTGGCTGCAGTCATAAACCAGCTGGCAGGGAAATCTGCAGTTTCCCCAGTCCGGTTCCAGTTTGCGGAAAGCTTAAAGGATTTGACATCAAGATAAGACGAAGCGCCGCCGGAGATGCTGATTCCCACATCTTGTCCACCTAGGAGATTTCCACGGTTATCATAAAACTCGGCATAGGCGTCTCGAATCCATGCATCTCCACGCTGCTTAAAATTTGCGGGCAATTGCCAGGGCTGCAAGCTGTCGTAATCACCTCCCGCTGCAATAAAGTCGTCCTTGGTCTTTCCCTCTACCATAATCCCGGTTTCATAATCATACAGGTTGTCTGGATCCGTGGAAAGACTCACAATGATCATGTCTTCCGGTAGTGCACCATTTTCCAGCTGCAGTACCGTCTTGGTATAGGCCTGAGATAGCTGATCTTTATAAGAAACGGCAGCACGAATGATCACCCCTTTGCTCATATCCCCGGCAGGTAAAACGAGAGGCCCTTCATAACAGGTGTCGGATGTGTCCGGGACGCTGCCGTCTAACGTATAGTAAATTTTGATATCCCTTGGTACCCCTTCTGCTGGTGATAGTACAATGGATACGGTGTCTGCATTTTGCTCAACCGAGAATTCTACCAACGGACGGTTGCTCTCTTTGGAAATGAAGTCCAGAAGTTTGGAATCTTCTCTTAGGGCAGTCAGGCGTATGACTAGGAGCAAAAGGACTGCGAATCCTCCGCAAATGATCAATTTGATTTTGACACTGTGCCTCATCCCACAGTATCCCCCGTTTCTTCCAAAAAGTTGACTGTAATGATTTCAGGCATAGCTTGTAACTTGGAGATCAGAGAAATCTGAAAGGCTTTATGTACGAGTACCTCAAAAATCAACTCAGTTGAGGTGGCAGAACGGTTTGCTGCACGGAGCTTGCAGTGCTTGTGCTGTGAGGCGATGACTGCCTGAATTTCTTGAGGCTCTGCTTCCGAGGCGCATCGTACCACAAGTAGATATCTATGAAGTAAGGTGGTATGACAGCTTAGGAGAATCAGCGCCATTCCAATGAAAACTACGGCGATAAAAGACAGCTTGAAATTTTGTGAGCCTATGGCCAGCCCTTCCACCACTGCCCAAAAAATATATACAGTATCCCACGGGTCTTTAATGGCTGTGCGGAACCGGATGATGGAAAGTGCACCGACCATTCCCAAAGAGATTACGATGTTGCTGCTGATCATAAGCATGATCACTGCGGTGATCAGAGTAATTGCTACGTTGGTTGCATTTATTTTAGCGGAATATGCCGTACTCAGGTGTGTTACCCGGTAAGTAATAAAAATAACAAAGCCAATAATCAACGCAGCAACCAAAACAGCCAAAATATTTCTGCCGCGTATAGCAGTATCTGCTCCATAAAAGAGCTCCCAGATTTCCTGTTTACTCATATCTCTTTCTCCTCGTTACAAGTATTGATCCGGTATCCTGCGCCCAAGGGCGTATTTCCCGACAGACAGTTTCGTTAGATTCTCATGATCCAGAACAGCAGACAGGAACCCGGGAAGAAGCTGATTATATTTAACTTCTAAAATTACAGATTGATTCACGATATAATTCCAGGGGAGCAACGGCTCATAAAGATCCAATAGAAGATCTGACGATCGGACATTTGAGTCAAATGTGATCCGCGTAGAGAATACATCATAGGTGAATGCCAGCCGGTTATATTCAATGATTGCGGCAGGCCGGTACAGGCCCAGCGACATCATGGTATACAGGCGAATGGCATCCGGTGTTTTGTAATCTAACAGAGTGCCGTAATCTCCTTGGCACAACCGCACAGCGTCTTGCCGAGATATTGTCACACTCACTTTGTGCTGTAAGGCGCCATGCTTTTCTTTTAGCTCCAACTTTGCATTGACTTGCTTTTCGTCATAAATGCGAAGGCGAATTTTTTTCCTGTGGTAAGTTCCGGCATTTTTTTCGCGATAGTCTATGTTGTGAAAGGAGTCAAAATATAAACTGCGAACCCGGTATCCGTCGTTATCACCGAAATCGTCAACGTGGAGCAGGGCACGCAATTTATTTTGCAGCGTAAGGGCCTGTGGATGTGACAAGAGGTACTTTTCTTCGGTTCGCAGGACAGATTGTACCGCTGTTGTGTTTTGATTCTTCAATGATGTCCCCCCAAGAGTCTCCAATCTGCAAAAATAAGATGTTGTATTATGTGACAGCCGCATTCCAAAATCAATCCGTACTGATAAGCGCTGGGGTGCTGGAGTGTAAGGCGACCCAGTTTATGTTATGTGTTTTCTTCTCTTACGAACGGAGGTGGAGCGTCATGCGCAGGCTTATACGGCTACATAACAATATTGTTTTAAATTGTGATGGAATACAGACACTATTTGACACTATGAATATAGGCCTCAATTTGCTTGGCGTTCATGGGAGAAATGGGCTGGGGGAGACGGTCAACGGGGTAGAAGCCCAGGCCAATGGCCTCTCCGTCGGTGCAATGAAGGGACCCGGTGTAATCCCGGCTCACGTATACAATGTCAACGCCGCAGACTTCATTGCCGTTGGGATAGACGTGATTGAGCTCTTTTCCGGAGAAAACGCCTAAAAGTTCCATGTTCCCTACAAGAAGGCCAGACTCTTCCAGGACCTCCCGCCGGGCGGCGTCTTCCACGGTTTCGTCAATTTCAACCCGGCCGCCGGGATAGCTCCAGGTGCCATCGTCCTGGCGTTGCTGCATCAGAATTTCACCGGCGCTGTTAACCACGATGACGCTGGCGCCAGTCTGCACCACTACCGGGGTGCCGTTTGGTGCGATTCTTCCCATGTGAATGCCTCCTGTGTAAACATTGGTGATACTATAGTAGCATGCAGCCTCCTGATTTTCAACTGAAAATCCTCCCTGACACAGGATAAACGCATCTTTTTCTTTACAACTGAGGCCATTCATGGTATAGTAACAATTGGCTTTTTGCGGGCACGTCTTACAAAAGGCACGACTCATGGGAGAGGATTGTTCCATGCCAAGGTATAAAATCGAGGGCGGTCAACCGTTGGAGGGTACCATCACCATCAGCGGCGCCAAAAATGCCGCCGTCGCGATCATCCCTGCTACCCTCCTGGTACAGGGCTGCTGTCGGATTGAAAATGTGCCGGATATATCCGATGTACATATTTTGCTGGATATTTTGAAGCAAATGGGCGCTTCCGTTTGCCAGAGGTCCCATGATACGGTGGAAATTGACTGTACCAATGTGGGCGATATGGAGCCGGACCCAACTCTGGTACGGAGCATTCGGGCGTCGTATTACCTCATCGGGGCTCAGCTTGGCCGCTTTGGGCGGTCGCGGGTGGCTCTGCCCGGTGGCTGTAATTTTGCACCCCGCCCCATTGATCAACATGTGAAGGGCTTCTTGGCTCTGGGCGCAGAGGTGGAGGAAACCGATGCCTATGTAGACGCCCGCGCCAGAGAAGAGGGGCTTCAGGGTGGCAGGGTGAATTTGGATGTGGTCTCTGTGGGAGCGACCATTAATATCATCATTGCCTCTGTGCTGGTTCCTGGGCAGACGGTCATTGAAAATGCCGCCAAGGAGCCACATATTGTGGACCTGGCAAATTTTTTGAATACTATGGGTGCTAAAATTTCCGGGGCAGGCACCGATGTGATCAAGATTCGGGGCGTGAAGGCTCTGCGAGGTGGCGCTTATTCCATCATCCCCGATCAGATTGAAGCCGGTACATACATGGCAGCGGTGGCTGCTGTAGGCGGTAACGTGTTAATCAAAAATGTCATTCCTAAGCACATGGACTGCATTTCTGCAAAACTCCGGGAAATGGGCGCGAGAGTGATTGAGTATGACGATGCCATTCGGGTGCAAAAGGTTCGGCGTCTGCGGAGAGCCACGGTAAAAACCATGCCATATCCTGGGTTCCCCACGGATATGCAGGGTCAGATCGGTGTTTGCATGACCTTGGCAGAGGGGGTCAGCCGGATTACGGAGAGTATCTACGAGACCCGCTTTTTTGCCTATTGTGAAGAGCTGCGCTCCATGGGAGCAAAAATCCAGGTCAGTGGTAAGACCGCTGCCATTACTGGCTGTGAGGAGCTTCATGGCGCAACGGTAAAAGCTCATGATCTGCGCGCCGGTGCGGCCCTGGTGATTGCGGGCCTGGCTGCCCAGGGGGAGACTTTTGTGGAGAATATCCACTACATTGAACGGGGCTACGAGAATTTGATTGGTAAACTCACTGCTTTGGGAGCACACATTCAGAGAGTGGAAGATTAAAAGGCCAGCAAGTGGGCAAGAGTGAATCTCCATTCCACAGCGTTTTTGCCAAAGTTAAAAAGAGTCCCAGGGGGAGAGGCACCGCGATTTGCGGCGTGCTTCCCCTTTCTGCGGCTGCTCCCTCTCCGTTCCCAAGGAGAAGGAAATTCGCGAAAATAGTGCTTGACAATTACGAAATCCGTAGTATAATAAGCGTGTTCTGTTCAAGACGCCGGTATAGCTCAGCCGGTAGAGCAACTGATTTGTAATCAGTAGGTCGGGGGTTCGAATCCGTCTACCGGCTCCACCAACTTGAATGGACAATATGGGGGAATTCCCGAGTGGCCAAAGGGGACAGACTGTAAATCTGCTGGCTATGCCTTCGGTGGTTCGAATCCACCTTCCCCCACCAAAGCAGAGCCAGACGAACCGAGAGGTCGCCTGGCTCTGCTCCTATCTCTGCAATCTATATGGTCGGCGGAGTCTTCGTTTTGGTCTGTCCGCTCGACGCGGAAGAATAAAAAAGAGGCTACTGCACAGGATTGTTCCTGCGCGGTAGCCTCTTTGTGTTTTTTCATAGCCATAACGGATTTCGTTATAATCTACCAAAATCCAGCGAGATTCTAAAATCGTTGTTAGAATCTACCGTAAAGGAGCATGGCTATGATTAGGATTTTACTGTCCACCCGGCTTGGCGAGCGGAGGTGGTCACAAGCTGACCTTGCAAGGGCAACAGGCATTCGACCTTCGACGATCAATGACCTGTACCATGAGATCGCAGAAAGGGTAAACCTGGAGCACCTGGATCTTATTTGTGAGGCGCTGGGGTGTGAGTTGTCAGACCTGATGATCCGAGAGGAAAACAAGGAGACCAGAGTCAAGACGCGCACCGGCGCGGATATACATAGCAAGCGTTAAGCCTACTCCGAGGCCTCGGGCGTTCATTCGCCCGGGGCCTTTTCTTATATCTCCTCGCCGTCCTGTGTGACAAAACGGATTTCGACTGTGCAGCCGAGCGCAGCCGCCAACTCCGTGATGTCTTTTTCAGTAAAGTTCCCGCGCGTCATTTTGTTGGACAGGTTTTGCCGCGTCTGCCCTGACGCCTCAGCCAGATCGCCCATCGTTATTTTCTGCCTTTTCATGATCAGGCGAATCTTTTCGGCAACAGAGAGCCCCATACTCTCACCTCCTCACTCGTACTATACACTAAAATGTGTCGCTTGTCAAAAACTTTTTTACGATTTCCACGAAAAAATGTAAAATAACCGTTGACAAGTGACACGAATTAGTGTAATATAGTTCTTGTAAGGGAGAGGAACAAACCTCTCCGGAAAGGAGGACAGGCCGATGGACAAAGCAAAAAAAGAAGCCCTGCAAGAGCTTCTGAGGTTGCTGGCTGATAACCCCGATTTAGCCGACCGGATTACAATCACCATCAAACCTAACAGCAAGCCCCAGCAGGGCGAACGCCAAGAGACCTAACCCCGGCGCGAGGGGGAGCGGGAAAGCTCCCCTCCCCCTCAGTATAAAGCACCGAGTGTGAAAATACAAGGAGGAACGCAAAATGAAGATCAATATCACCGATGAAATCCGGCAGGAGATTTTGGATACGCTCAACAGAGACACCGCAAAGGAATACTTTGAAAAACTCCGCGACACGGAGAAGAACCCCACTCGCGGACAGGTTTACGCATACCGGAGCTGGGAGCAGAGCACGGAAGACCGAGCCGATATGTTTGAGGTCAGAGCGCTTCCATGGGGCAGTCAGATTAAGGACGGCGTGATGAAAGAATTCGTTGCTGCATTAACCGCAGCTGATATTGACGAGATTATCGTCACAGATCAGTCAACCGCGCTCATGGAAAGTGTCCACGCCTTGGTAGCCGAGGGCGCATATCTGGAGGGCGTCGGAACTGTTACCCGCGATCCACTGCACGATCCATCAGGCCGCCGCGAGGTCAAAGGGCTGGTATTCAGATTTTGAGAAAGGAGCGCCGACAATGAAAAAGCTGATTTGTTCTACTTTCCGCGAAGGTTACGGCATCGACCAGATCCGCAGAACGATGACGGCCGGCGAGCTGATTAACTTCCTCGCCCAGTACGATGAAGATACGCCGGTCTATCTGAGTTTTGACAACGGCTACACCTACGGCGGCATTACCGAGGGCCGCTTTGAAGAAGACTATGGGGAGGAGGACTAACCATGAACAAGATCCGCCGCAAAAATTTGCAAAGCATCATCGACCAGCTGGAGGAGCTGAAAGGCAGTCTCGAAGACCTCCAGGCCGAGGAGGAAGAGTACCGCGACAATATCCCTGAGAATATGCAGGAGAGCGAACGCTATGAAAAGGCAGACGAAGCCTGCGACAACCTCTCCGAAGCCGTAGATAACCTGGAGGAAGTCATCAGCAGCATCGAAGCTGCCATTGAGTGAAAGGAGCGAGCATGGACGATAAAATCATCATCGACCGCATGGATGCGGAAGAATTTCTCTCGATGCTCATGGACGCTGCAATGCAGGGCGACAATGTGACCCAGTATTACAGCACCACGCAGATCATCGAGAACATCGCAAACGAGTTTAAGGATCTCTGCAAGCTGTGAAGCAGAAGCTGACCTATCGGCAAGACGGGGAGAAAGGAAATGACTATGACTTATCTTGAAATTCTCGGCTGGGCCCGCAAGGGCGTCATCGCTGAAAAGGAAAACTATCGCCAGATGCAGGAGAAGGCTTTGGAGGGTCAGGCGCACGACATAGCCGGTCATTGTCAGAAGATGATCGACGAGTTAGATGTCCGGCTCGCTACTCTCGACGAGATCGAGGAACTGCACAACAGGAAGTGAGGTACACCATGGAGAACAGGTTTTGGACGGTCGCTTATCGCAATCGTGACAACGGCCAGCGAATCACTGCCGCCGTATTCGCGGCAGATCAGCAGCAGGCGCAGAAAAAGGCCCGAGCCGATGGTCGGATCGACGGCCGCGATGTATGGGAAATCGAGAGCATCGAGCCACATGAGGAAACGCTGGCGCGAGTTCTCATTGCTGAGTTCAGCAAGAAGCAGCAGGGCGGGCATTTTGCCTGCCCCCGCTGTGGGAAGATGACGATGGATGCGGAGAGCGCCACGCACAACGCCCTAAGCCGCCGCGCCACCGTCTATATCTGCGACGCCTGTGGGATGCAGGAAGCGCTGGAGGACATGATGGACAGCCGCACCCCGCTAACCGCATGGGCTATCGTCGCCGCGCCGGGAAACTGGCGCATGGAGGAGGGAGGCAATGAGTGTGAAGCGTGACGACGAGCTGATGTTCTACACAGAATGCTGGCGTGAGCTGCGAAGCTTTCTATCAGAGGTCGTGCGGGACAACACGGGCGAATATCCCTTCGCGCAGGATGTCTTGAATTTGATACGCAGTATCGAACGGAAATATGAGAGGTGCTAATATGAGCAAAGATTGGACATCGGAAGATGTGCCGAAGCTGACTTGCCCGGTTTGCGGGAAAGAGTTTCATCGGGAGGACATGCACTTCACTCGGGATTGCCACGGCATCACTTTCCGGCTGGTGTGTTTCGACTGCTATGATAAAGTCATGGGTAAAGGCTATGACGGTGCGTATTATACCGAAGCAGACGAATGTATCGAGGAGGACTATTGAGCATGAGTAAATCTTGGACGCCCGAGGAGTTGGCCGCTGCCAGTGCCGCGATGAAAGCGGAGGGCCACATGAGCTACGAGGAGTTCTGCGCCGCACCAGTGTTGCGGCTGGAACACAGAGGCCGCGACAGCTGGGATCGCCCCGTCTACGAGTGCGACGGTCGGCTCTATGTCGATGTCGACCCGCGCCGGAGCAGACCGGCCGATATCTGCACGAAGCAGGGCAACGCCTTTGACGGTGAGCCATGCGACCCTGTGCCGGATGGAACGATCATTGAGTTTGTCCCAAAGCGGGACACATGGGATTTCTAAGGAGGACTGACAATGGATTACATCAAGCGTAGCGTTGTGGTGAAAAAGGTGATGGAAACGAAGTGGGAAAGCGGCTCAGATGGGGCGGTAGCCATGGAAATTGTTGCCGCTACCCCCGCCGCTGATGTCGCTCCGGTGACACATGGAGAATGGATCGAGGACGACTACGGTTATAACCGTTGCTCCGCCTGCGGCTGGGAGTGGGACGAACCGGAGTCTGTCTCTCCATACTGTCCTCATTGTGGCGCAAAAATGGGGGAGGGTGAGATTGATGACTGAATACATTGAACGCGATATGCTTTACCGCGTGCTTGAGCGCTGTCGCAAAGCGCCTAAAAACAGATACCAGCGCGGCGTAGAAGACGGAATGGAGTTAGCCTTGAATGCAATAAAGGCAATTCATACCGCCGACGTCGCGCCGGTGGTACGCGCTGAATGGGTAAACCCGCATTGGAGGAACAACGACTATTGCTACGACTGCTCGAACTGCGGCGGTGAAGCAATGCACCGCGTGTATAGATGGCGTGACGAAAAGATTTATCCCATCTGCCCGAATTGCGGAGCGCGGATGTACGGAGGTGCAGACAATGAGACTGATTGATGCGGACAGGTTGAACGCAAGATTGAGCCGTAATGGAACGCCGTATTATACAGTGCCGGATATCGAAAATGCGCCAACGGTTGATGCTGCACCGATAAGGCACGGGCGATGGGTTCAAAAGAAAGAATGGCACTTAGGAAGATGGGTTGCGTGGTTTGAGTGTTCCGAGTGCGGCGAACACGACGATAACTCGGATATGTATGAGATGATGCCGTTCTGCAATCTGTCGAATTATTGTCCCGGCTGCGGAGCAAAAATGGACAAGGAATAACCGTACCGCTTGAAAAGCCCCTCTCTCGCCGCCGTAGGCGAGTTGCAACACAACCTTTGCGGCGTGGGAGGGTAGACGCACACCCAAGCCGCAAAAAACGCCACAGCGCCCCGTAAACGCGAAAGCGCCGGAAAATAGAAAAAGCCCCCTCGACAGGACGGTAAAATCCTGCGAGGGGGCTTTCATTGTGTGGGCGGCATTCAGATGGCGGGGCTGTCGATGCTGCCGTCGTCCTCCGTGTCGGTCCGGAAGTTGTTTGCCTTGGCCGCCTCAAAGGTGATCCCGCCACGCTTGTGGTCAGACTTCGCAAGCGAGAGGTAGCCGTTTGCTCCGGCGATGATGATCGCCTCACCAACGCCGGTGGCGGCAGTAAGCCATGCAGCGGCGGCGGTATAGCCGCTTTTGATGCACAGATACATGAGGAACAGACATTCTTGAACGATCAACAGACCGGCCAGCATCGCCAGCAGGCACACGACCTTACTCCATTCAACCTTGCGCTTCTTCGCGGCTCTGCGCTTGCGCCTTGCCATCAGCTCAGCCCAAACTTCTGGGCGAAGCGGTAGAGGACGGTCACCAGCTGCTCGCGGGTCATCATGTCCTCCCACATTCCGTTGAACTCATCGGAGTTGCCGCCGCGAATGATGCCGTTATCCACGGCCCATTTGCGCGCTTCCTCCGAGTAGGCGGAAGCATCGTTGTCCTGAAGCTCCTTGCGCATCTCACGCCAAAGCTCCTTGAATTTGTTGATATCCATATCGTCATCCTCCTCGTCCATGCCTGCGGAAAGCTGGGCTGTCACCTTTTCGGCGAGGTCGCCCATGCGGGCGTACATCCAGTTCCCGGGGCAGCTTTTGTTGGCAAACCAGCGGTGTACGGTCAGCACCATCTCGTCCGGCGCAGGGGTGTAGGCAAGCGTCTTGTCCTTATCCTCCAGCCAGAGCAGCTTGGTCTTGCCGTTGCGCTTGCAGATGTCGACGCAAAGCGTAATGAGCGATTTGTAAACTACATCGCGGAATGCGTACGGCTCTGCGCCATCGGACGCACATTCGATAGTCACCGCCCGCTGGTCGTTTGCATTGCTGGAGGAACACCAGGATCGGTTTTTCTCCTCGACATACATACCGATGCGGCCGTCCGCGCCGATCCCGTAATTGCAGCTCGCCTCTCTGGAGGCAGGGAGAAAGATATCTCCCAACCGCTCCACGCTGCACTGGCCCACTACGCAGTGTGGCGTGATGCGGTCGATCTTACGGGTCCTCTGCCCGGAGTGATTCGGGCTGAGCTTTGTGTAACTGACAAGAGGGCTATTGCTCATAGGTCATTCCTCCTCGGGGGCGGTATGGTCTTCCTTGCCCTCACCGGAAGGCAGCGCAGTAGGCGCCGCGTCCGCCCCGGGTGTCGCGGTAGAGAGCATATCTTTCAGCTTTTTCAGTACATCAACGGCATAGGCGGTAAAGGCTGCCAGCATAGCCAGCGATACCGCTGTCATCAGGTTTACGGTCTGCCCATCGACCTCCACTACCATCAGATCGGGGTTGAGGTACCCGGCGAAGTAGACCGCGACCAGCGCCGCTGCCACAACTGCACTCTTGATGCAGCCGTTGCGGAACTTCGTCTGATCCCATTCACCATCAATGATGGCATTGATGGAACCGAGGGCAATGTTCGCGGCGATCAGCAGCACAAGCCCTGCGGCCAGGCGGATGATCGTCATATCCAGCATGTTCATTGTGCGTCCTCCTTACTGCAAAAAGTCGTTGCTGTCCAAGCACCGGCGATATATCGTCTTGATTCGGTCGCTGGTCAGCTCTGTTACATTGTTTTCAAACTCCGGGTGATCCTCGCAGTATCGTTCGTAGGCGGCGATGTCCCGGAGCGTTTGGTCGAAATGATCTTTGGTGTGGCGCTCGCCGTGGAGACATTCATCGCCGAAGCGTAGAATGCGCGCCCGGCAGTTGACGGCTTTTTCCTCGGCCATGCCAGACCGAACGCACTGCAGCTCGCTTTCGAGCTTTCCGACCTTCTCCAAGACCTCGCTGTTGATAGCGCGCCCGAAAGCCTTTGCTATTGCAGACCACGGATTGATTTTGATGGGGGCGAGCTGGAGCAGCGTCAGCAGCACAAACAGCGCACTTCCCCCACCAAACAAAATCTCCTTGAGCGTCATCTCTCAATCCTCCTCTGCGCGTGATAAGAAGGGCAGCCCCCGCAAAGGAGCTGCCCTCCGTATCAATGCCGTGGTCAGACGGTGACTTCGAGATCTGCCAGGATCTCCTCGACCTGCTTCCGAATCAGGCTCGGAACCTGGTCGATGGTCTTCTTGCCCTTGACGATCAGGGTCGCGTAGACAACTGCCATAACTGCTACCTCCTTTCCCATCAGAATGTATAAAAGAAGGAGCCGAAGGCTTTTCATAAGCCCTCAGCTCCATTCTTGCTATTTTCGAGGATTTCCCGGACGGCTGCTTGCAGCGGGTCGGGAACTTCCTCAATCGTCTTTTTCCCTTTGCGGATCAGGTCTGCGTAGACCTTCACCATGGAATTGCTCGCCATCGGTTACTCGCCTCCTGTTGTAGATGTCACGGCGACGATCTGTTCGTAGACATCGCATAGCGCCATCTGTGTATCGGTGACCTGCCCCTCAAGGCTCGTCACCTTTTCCGTCAATGCCGCCTTGTCGGTCTCCAGGTCGGCTACCTGCTGCTGCAGGGAGGGGATCGTCTTACCCTCCGCCTCATGCAGCTTGGCTTGCGCCAGATAACCGGCATAGTTGCCGAGGATGTCTTCACTCAGGCCGTCGTACATATTCAGCTCCAGGTGATATTCGTCGTACACCCACCCGCTGATGGTCAGCTCGTCACGCTTTTCCTCAAACGGCTCGGCGTTCTCATAGAAGCGTACCAGGGCTACCCCCGGCTTATTAGGCTGCTCCTCCAGCGAGAATGCGTTGCTGGGCGCGTTGTCGCCTCTTACTCTCATTTCGCACGACCTCCTTCAGATGTTTTACTCCAATCGGGTCAATGTACTTCACCCGAATTGTATGACTATTGCAGTGCTTCAGTTGCCCGGCGCGGCTCAGTAGCCCGGAGGCCTGGGCGAACATGATAGGCTTTCCGGCGTCAAGCCGCTTTTTGACGCGGCGGCATTGCCGGGTGAAGCGCAGGAAATTCCGCTTGCGCAGAATGACATGAGTGCGGGAAAAGCGGTAGCCGACCGCGCTCACCATGCGCTTTGCCGTGGGATAGATCTGCCAGTTCGCTTTCATGGACAGGCCGAGCCGCTGCTGCATGAACGCGGCGATCAGCTTCCGCGCCTTGTGCAGCTGCTTCTTATTCGGCCCGAGCAGGGTGATGTTGTCCATGTAGCGGGTCATATACTTCACGCCCGGCAGCGTCATGATGTACTGGTCCAGAGACTCCAGGTAGAAGTTTGCCAGCCATTGGCAGATGTAATACCCGATAGCCAGCCCGCCGCCGCAGGATTCGATGATGGAATAGACCGTCCGCAGAAAGCGCTTGTCCTTGATCTTCCGCGCAAGAGCCCAGATCAGGCGCTTGCCGGAGATGCTGGGGTAATACTGCGCGACGTCAAGCTCCGCGGCGTACTTCGTTCCCTTCGGGTCGTTGCGAAGCGCGCCGCGGATTTTCTTGTAGATATGCTTCCCGCCGCGTCCCGGAATGGACGCACAGGACCACGGGTGCATACCGCGCATAAGCACCGGCTTCATAGCCGTCACAAGCATCCATTGGATCACGCCGTCCGGCCAGAATGGGACCATCTTGATCTTACGGTGTTTCTCGCTGCTCTCATCATAGATCTCGCGGATCTTCGGCTCGGACGGTACAAAGCTCTCGGTTGCGACCAGCTCATAGGTCTTTTCGACATACCCGTCCAGGTCCGCCAACACAGGGGCGATGTCTTTACGACTCCGGCGCCCCTTTGCCGCCTCCTGAATGACAGCGCGAATGAAGTCCCGGTCAACCATCTTGTCGTAGAGATAGCCGACTCGTTTCGGCATAGGATTTTCCCTCCGTCCTTGTTTGCCTGCGAGGTTATTCGAGCCGAAGCCTACTAAACCCCGTCCTATGCGGCAATATTTTCACCAAGCGGTGAGGGAAAGCCTGCGCCAGTCAAAAGAAAAACAAGTAGTCGCGCGCCGACGTTCGAGTTCGTGTTCGACGAGGTGTTGTTCGCGTTGAAGTAGAAAAGGCCGGCATTGCCGCCATTGTTCCAGTTGCCACCCACAAAGAGGACACGCCAGCCAGAGTTGTAGTTGGCGTAGAAATCAAGCCCTCGGCGCATGGCGCAGACAGTCCCGGAGATAATTATACCTCCAGCCTGTCACGCATACGGAAAAACGGGAGAAAATAACAGAATACGTTATTTTCAAAAATCGTGTCGACGGGGCTTCGCCCCGTACCCCATTCAGCTTTTGGGCTTGCGCTTATGCCGCCAGCTGGTGCAGGCGGGAAAGCTCCGGGGGCTGCGGCCCCCGGTCCCCCATTAGGGGTGGAAAAGGAGTCGCGCGCCGACGTTCGAGCCCGTGCTCGACGAGGTGCTGAGCGCGTAGAAGTAGAAAAGGCCGGCATAGCCGCCAGAGCTCCAGTGGCCACCCACAAAGAGGACACGCCAGCCAGAGTAGTAGCCGGCGTAGTCCGGAATATAGGTTGTTTCGCTTCCTCCGACCCCCGTGGGGAAGAACGCCCAGGGCATGGCAGCCGCTACGCCGATGGCCGTGATGTACCCATCGCTCTGTATCTTGGAGCCGATGTTCGTATAGTTGGTCGCGGTGTCATCTGCATAGCTCGCAGGGTTCAGGCAGACATATACCGTTCCGTCGGAGAAGTTGATCCCGTCGATAAACTCGAAGACATTGCCGTAGGGATTCTCGATGTGCCGGTACTGGACGGCGGTCTTTCCGTTCGTCCCAGCTGCGCGTCCGGTATGGTAAGTCATGCTGTCCGTGCCGCCGGAAGAAATGGCAGAGCTGTTGCCGTCGACATAGCCGCTCCCGATTTTGCTCTGGCTGTCCCAGTCGGAAAACTCCACCAAATAGAGCAGCCAGACCGCGCACCAAGACGCGAAGTCATACTCGCTCCACTTACTACCCTTTCCTCTGGCACCAGAACGAGCCGATGCGCGGGTCAGGTTGACCAGCGGCGCAGCGCCGGTCTTGGAATAATGGCCGGAGATCGTGTTGTAGCGGCCGACATACTTGCCGGAGCCGGGGTGCTTGGTGAAGCCGCTCTTGGCCTTATCCGCAATGTAGAAGTACCGTTTCTTGTTGGCGGCATCGTCGATAATACGGAAGTAATACTCGGGGATAAAGACAACGGTATCGTAGCTGCTTCGAGAGAAGCCGCTCTGCCCCTTCTTGTAGCTTACGGCATTGTTGATGATGTTGTACTCGTCCATGCCGCTCCACGGGAGATAGTTGTCGAAGGGAGAGCTGCCGGCGCCGGTACCGACCGCAGGCGCGGGATTCGTGGTGATGTCGACATTGACCAGTCCGTTCGGATCGGTGGCCTTCTTCAGCCGCGTCAGCGCCGTCGACTGCGCATTGTAATTCCAGCAAACGCCGAAGACCTTGACATAGGACAGCTCCAGCGTATAGCCGGTGTAGGAGCTGCAAGCTACGCTGCCGGTGGCCGTCTCGCCGTTCTTGGTGGCGGTGACGCTCCACGTGCCGGTGTTCGGCAGGTAGAACTTTGCCGTTCCGTTGCTGGTGGCCGTGAGCGTGGTGGAACCGTTGACCGCCTTGACCGTAGAGCCGCTGTCGATGGTGACGGTGAGGGTGCAGAACTTCACCGTTGCGGTGTAACTGCCGCCGGAGGTCGACACCGCCGCAGACGCCGTGGACGAGGATACCCCGCTCTTGGTGGCCGTCACGGAATAGGTGCCGGCATAGTTGACGGTCAGCGCACACTTGCCGTTGCTGCCGCAGGTGCCGGTATACTGCTTCGTGCCAAGCGTGGCGGTCACGACTGCGCCGGATTCCGCCGTTACGGTCAGCGTAGCCGCGAAGTAACTCAGCGTCACCGCGTACTGCTTGACCTGATCCACGACCACAGTCTCGGTGGCGGTGGTCTGCCCGTTCAGCGTGGCATACAGCGACCATGTACCGTAGCCAGGGAGATCAAAAACGCATTTACCGCCGACGCTGGTGCCAGTCAGTGTAGTCTCGCCGTTCGTACAGGTGATAGCCGATCCGGTGGCAACAGAGACCTCCAGCTGTGGAGCCACGCCGCCGCCCTTGGGCTTTTCCCATGTATATACGCCGGTCTGATCGTTGGCTGCCGTGCAGTAGAAGGTCTGCATGGTGTCTGTGTTCAGATACGACTGGCCGACCGAGCCCTTCGTGCTGGAGGTCGGATCGGTCTTGCCGGTGAGTGGCTTACTTCCGTCCAGCCCCTTGGAGAGCGTGTCGAGGTCGTTGGAAACGCCATCAAGGAAGGTGTCGAGCGATTCACCGTTATAGGTCAGATCGGCCGCGTCGCTGGCGCCGGACAGCTTCCACTGATACTTGCCGCTGCTGTCCTTGCCGCTGCAGACGTATTCCTTGCCCGTAGCGCTGTCATAGTAGTGCTGCCCTGCGGTACCCTCGGTCGTGTCTGTCGGCGCTCCTGAGCCTGTTGCAAGTGGATAACCGTAGTCCTTTCCGGCGACTGCCGCAGAGATATTCCCGTTCCCGTCGCCCAGCAGCAGACCCTTGACCATGATCTTATCCTGCTTGGTCTTTACCGCCTCAGTGATGGCAGCGGACATATCGCTCTGTGTGACGCAGGCGCTGGTGTCGACCGTCACCGTCCATGTGCCGGTATTCGAGCAGGAGATCAGCGCGTAAAAGGTGTAGACGAAATCCGGCGATTCTGTCTTGCTGGGAATGGGAACGCCCTGCTCCAGCTGGAACAAGGCGATCATGGCGGACGCTCCTCCGTCCACGCTGGCAGATACGCGGAACTGATTCAGCGTATAGGCCGTATTCGGCGCAGCGATGCGGAGCTTCAGGCGAATGCCGGAAGATACCCTCTCGCCGCCCAGCAGGCTCGCGGTCTGCTTTTCATTGACGAGGGCGGTCTGTGCCATCATTGCCGCCGCCGCGACGGTGCCCTGCCCCGCAGCTGCGCTGTCGAAGTTCAGGGTCTTTTCATTCACCCACTCATTGAGCAGGCTGTTGCCGGCGTTGGTGATGACGCCGTTCCATGTTGCCATAGTAAAACACCTCCGTGTCAGTATCGAATGGCGGCCGCGCTGTCGACCAGCTCGCAGCCGATACAGGCCGCGCCGAAATACTCTGTTGCCAGTCCTCCGGCGTCGTAGTATTCTACCTCGTCCAGCACCGAGCGCAGATTCTTGTAAAAGTCAACGCGGTCGATCACGCGCTGATGTCTGACGGGGTCGACATTCTCATAGGTGGCGTCGATCAGCAGCTTGAAGTGGTACGGCTTGCCGCCGTATTCCCACCATTCGCTGACCTGCGTATCGGGGTAGATGGCGGAGATCGCCAGCACGACCGCCGCCTTGGTGCCGAGCCTGCGGTGAACATTCCATGAGTCTTTCAGCGTCCGGCGCTTTTCCTCCAGGGTGTAGTTGGCGTCCCACCAGTCAACCTTGAAGTCGTTCGCCAGAATGTCCAGCAGCTCGTTCGGGAGCCGGTCGATCTGTGAGTAGATCGACACGCGCTCAATCTCGCCTACGCGGGCAGCCAGCACCTCGGCAACGGCAGAGGCAAGTGCTGCCATATTGTCGTCATTGGCAAGGACTGCCGGCAAGGAGGCCAGCAGGTTTTCCTTCGTGATGCCGTGCGCCTCATTCATCCTCGTAGCCCCCATTCGTGGCCGTGATGGTCCCGACCGACGCAACCTGCGGCGTCGTGTCGTCGGAGCCATCCCGCAGCGTGGTAAAGACCGGGCTGGTCAGCGCCACGCGCTTGATGCCGGTCTGCATGAGCTTTCCAATCAGCACGGAGGGGTTGATGTCGCGCCCCAGCTTCCCGCACTGCCACGCGACGAACTCAGCCACGGCCTTGTCGACCGCAGCCTTGATCTCTGTGGAGCTGAGGGAGCTGTCCTTCGGCACATAGTAGGTGAAGGTGATATTGTAGCTCACCTTCTGCGGGTCCTTGACAGAGACCTTGTCTGTCAGCGGACGCACCGTGTCATCGTTGCAGGCAGCGAGGACAGCATTCTTGAGCTCCGTGGTAGCGATGGTGCCGTCGTCCATGAGGACATAGAGGTCCACCGCTCCGTCGCTGGGGCTGTTCGCCACCACATCGGCGATCTTGGTGCTGACCTGCTTGGCAAAGTAGATATACCCACCCTTGGCTCCGGCGCAGCTGTAAGCGTCCTGACTGGCGCGCATCAGCTCATAGAACTCGTCGTCAGTGGCCTGGTCTGCGCCGTCATCGCTGGCGGTGAGGTTTTCGCAGCGCTCACAGTAGTCGAACAGGTCAACGAAGGTGTTGATCTGTCCCACTGCGTAGCCGTTGCCGATCGCACCAACAGTCTGGCAGCGGATCTGCACATCGGCATAGGTTTCGCCGATGGATACATAGGCATCCGCGACCGTCTCCCATGTCAGCGTACCGCTGGCGTCAGTGACGCGCGTACCGGCAGGAATGAGGATCGCCGTGGTCTGTGCCTCGGAGATATGGAAGCGCTCGGTGCAGACCGCAGCCTGCGCCGCCGGGCGCTGCGTGACATAGAACAGCTCAGCCAGCGCGTCCAGGTTTTCCCCTTCCGCGCGGCTTGGGATATTCTGATTGCCTGTGTAATTGTTCAGCCCGCGCTCCTGGATCACCACGGCGGCCACGAACTGGATAAACAGCTTTTCGGGGCTGGCGGGCTTCACGCTGACGCCGGTGATTTTTTCGTAAATGGAGATCAGCAGCGATTCCACCGCTTCGGTGTCGGTAGAAACAAACTGATATCCCGTATTTCTCTCACTCATTGATGATGTTCACCTCCACGGTAGGGATCAGCCTGCCCGGGGCGTTTCTGTCGGCCGCAAAGGTCACATTCACCACCTCGGCGCGGGGCTCATATTCTTCCACTGCCTCTTTGACCTCGGAATACATCATAGGCATAGCTACCGGCAGAGGCTTATCCACGAACTTCTGAGGAAGGCCGAAGCCGCGATACAACGGACAGGTCCCCTGCCGCGTGGAAAGGATAATGGCGATATTCTGCAAGACGGAGCGGACGGTGTCAGTCTCGTTGAGCTGCACCGCGCCGATGTCAGATGCGGTCACCTTGTAGCTCATGGCAGCTTTACCCCCTCAGATACTCTTGCAGGCTGACGGACACGGTGGCGCTGGTGACGTTGCCGCGTCCGTCATAGGTTTTCATCTTCATCTTGTGATCAAGCACGGACCAGCGATATTTCCCGTAGCCCTTGTTGCCGATCACCAGCGGGACGGCGATGCCGCCGCGCTCATAGTTCCACAGCTTCACAACCTCGGCGATAGGATCAACGCCGAGGTAAGCGGAGAGAACGATGTCGAAGGTCATCTTGTCGGGGTCAAGGCCGGTGAACTCCGTAAGGGCGTGTGTGCCGTGCCGCTGATGGGTCGCGTACCGGGCCGACCCAGACCAGGTGACATTATTGATCGTTTCGATCGTGCGGTCAGACACCGTAAAAACGATGTCGCCCAGACAGCCGACCATTCCCATGCTCAAAAACCTCCTAACACAAAACCGTCCCCGTTGAATACCGGAAGGTATAGGCAGAGGACGCGGTCATTCACCTTCGGCATCCAGTAGGTCAGATGCGAGCCGGGCAGGTGGTCGTGGTCGGGGAATTCGCTGGCTGTGCCGCCGCCGGTGAAGGTGTCCGTGATCTCATGCGTGTGCTTTGCGTCCGGCTTTATGTAGAAATTCGCTCCGTAGTGCTGGAGCACATAGAGCCAGTCCGAAATGATGCCTGTGTCCTTAAACTTGACACGAGCCCTGCGCTTTGCGCTGTCGACGGCCGTTACCGTGCCGGTCTGAACGAGCCTCGAAAGGATATTCTGCAGTTCGTCCATCAATATCCCTCCAATGTCTTGCGCAGCTTGACCTGCGTGGTATAGCCGGACGAGCCGACCGAGTGCGCAGCCTGCTCCACAATGTATTTCCCGTCCCACGCACCCCAGCCGGTGAGCTTGGCTGTGACGCCGGCCACGATATCCGGATTGCCGGGCAGCGTAAAGGTCGCGGTCTTTGCGTACTTGTTGTGCAGCCGGAGATATTTTTCGGCCTTGGTCTTGGCCTCGGCCACGCTTGCCACCTTCGCGGTGATCTCCAGCTGCTGGTTATTCTTGGCCTTGTCGTTGTAGTCCTCTACCTTGACGGTGGCCTCGATGCACTTTCCTGTGCCGGGGTCCGTGTAGCTGACGCGGCAGGAAGCATACTGCGTTCCGGCCGTTCCCGCGTTCAGCTTATGCTTGGTGTAGCTGCCGCTGCCGCGGACGATGGTCAGCACGGGGGATTTCTTCTCGTAATCCTCCTGGTCGAAAAGTACGATCAGGTTATTGGTGGCTTTCAAAGAGATGCCCGCCTCGTGGCACAGTTTGGAGAGAAAGGCGATGTCGCTCTGCTTGTACTGCTCCACGCGGCCATAGGACGGGTCGCTGTTGGCGAGGAACATACAAGTCATTCCGTTGGCAGCGGCCATCTCGTTTGCGATGCCGGAAAGCGTGTAGGCCTCCCATGCCTTGGATTTCTCCGTCTGGCGGATCTGTGCGCTGTACGGAAGAGCCGTCGCCTTGATGGTGATGGTGTTCGGCGGGCCGGAGGCGTCAACGCTGTCCAACTCAAACTGTCCGCAGTCCAGCACCTTATCCCTGCCGCCGCCCGTCCAGTTCTCCCGAACGAACACGGCGCTGATCTTGAAGCCGGCGCCGGAAGCAGAGGCAGGAGCGGCGGCAGAAGCATCGCCGCCCCCGCCGCCGGATTCCTTGATGTACGATGCGCTGACATAGGCGGTTTTGCCGTTATAGCTGACCTTCGCCCAGCCGTTTTCGATGCCCTCGACCTGCAGCTCCGCGCCGCAGACCAGAGCACCGTATTTGCCGTAGCTGGTGCTGGGGCCAGAGCGGACATTCAAGCCGCTTTTGGCGGTGACCTTGTAGGACTTTGCCGCACCATCTGTCTTGGCCTTGGAGGACGCGGACAGGCTCCCTGCGGAGGCTGCTGCGTCGATGGCATCGGCCAGCCACTTTTTGAGCCATATATCATCGCGGTCCTGAAGCTTCAGCTGCAGATCGTCGGTGCCGTCCGCCTCCTTGTCGGTGTAGGTGGCCGACAGGAAATAGGGGCGCATACTGCCGGTGATGTCCGCGCCCTGGAAAAATATCTGCGCCGTGACGCGGCGCGCCTGATTCGGGTTGCTCATCCGACCACCTGCTTCCACGGGGGCAGGGCGTCGCCGACATCCTCAGCAGGGTCGGGCAGCTTCAGCACGATCCCGGCCGGAAAGGTGTAGTACCCGAGATACTGCGGATTGAGATTCATCAGCCGGTCGGTGTACGCTTCGCTCCCCAGCTGGGAGAAGGCGATGCTGTCCCACATATCGCCCTGAATGGTGGTGTAGGTCTTACTCATTTGTAGGCCCTCCTTGCGGTGTCGATGCCGGCCTCCTCCATGACTTCAAGGACGCGCTCGGCGAACTCGTCTCCGTACTCACGCAGAGCTTCCACCGTCTCGGGCGATGCGCTGCCGTTGATCTGAAACACGATCTGCAGCTCCACCGATCCGGCGCCGGAGCCTGCGCCCGGCTCCGCCGAAAGCGCGCCGTCGCCATGGATGGCGTGCAGTGCCTCCAGCAGCTGCGGGGCGAAGGTGACGGCCTGGATCTCCATGCTCTCGCGCATAGCGGCGGTCTCCTCGGCGGTCATGACCTGCTCGCCGCCGTTGAAGTAGACCAGCTCCGGGCCGTTTTCGCCGACGAGGGCAAAGCCAGGTGCGGCGGACTGCGTACCAACTGCGTAGCCGGGAATGCTGCCGGCCGTTCCGGTACCGGACGCGGACAGTGCGGCTCTGGCTGCGGCGGCGACGCGGTTGTAGGCAGCGGTCACCTGGGGCAGCATACCGACAGCTCCGTCGATAAATCCCTGAATGGTGGCCTGCGCGCTTGCCTTGGCCTCGTCGCCAAGGTCCATCGCTTCAATGTCCTCAGCAAGCGCCGTCTGCAGCTCGTCCATGGTGGCCGTGAAGTCGGTCTTGAGGTCGGCTACGCTCCCCGCCGCGTTCTGCTGCTCCTGCTGCAGAGTCTTCCAGTTGGCTACCATCGTGGCCAGCTGCTCGTCGGTGGCGCCTGCCATGCCGGCGATCGCGTTCACGCTGTCGGAGCTGCCGTCAGCAAAGGAGGCGATCATGTCGCTCAGCCCCTCGATGTCGGTGCTGCGGTCAGTCAGGGATTGCAGGTTGGCGTTGTAGTCCTGCCAGTAGGTGATCTGGCTCTCCAGTGCGGAATTGATGCTGCCCGCGCTGGTTGCAACGACCTTTGCGGCCTCGTCCCAAAGCTGATACTGTCCGGATATGCTTTCGTATGCCGCGCTGTACGCCTCGTTGTAGGACTCCACAAGGGCGTTGATCTTTTCCTGCACGCCGGAGATGGCAGCCTGGAACTCGCTGACCTGTGCAGCAGCCTCCTCGGACGCGCCAGTGCCTTCGCTCATGGAGGCGGTCAGATTCTTGACCGCCTCTTCCGCGAGGGCGATCTCCGCCTCAGCATCGGAAACGGCGTCTGCGTCCTCCTCCATCGCCTTGTTGTAATTCTTGATGGACTTCTCAGCCGCCCATATCTCGTTGTTGGTATCGTAGATGGAGCTTTGCAGGTCGTAGTATTCCTGCGAGAGAAAAGCGGTCGCATCGGTGTAATAGCCGTACTGGTCGTAATAGGCATCCGCCTGCTTCTGCGCGTCTGCCCATAGCGCATCCATCTGCGCGTAGGTATCAGACAGCTTCTGCTGGGCGGCCTCCAGACTGTACTGCGCCTTGGTGAGTCCGATGCTGTTTTCTTCTGCCTCGATCAGCACGGCGGAATACTGGGAGTACAGCTCGGTGAGCTGATCCTGATATGCCTGCTGCATGGCATTCTGCTTCCACGCCTCGGTGTTGGCGCGGAGCGCTTCGGTGCCACCATTGATGGTGTCGGTTTCGAGGTCGATATAATCGGCCAGCTCCGGTACCACCTGGCAGAGCAGAGCCAGGGTATTGTGGTACTGCCTGTGCTGCTCGTCGGTATTGAGCCCCGCCGCCTCCATCTCCTCCAGCTTGCCGATGTAGGTGTCTGCGACGCCTGCAGCGGCCATGGTGGAGGTAACGGTATCGTCATAGGTGGCCTTGGCCTCGTCCATCGCCTCCCGCATTCCGCGGGCGGCTTCGGTCAGCTCCTTCACACTGGGTACGGCGTCATTCGCCGCAGCGGTAGCAAGGGCTGCAACGACCGCAACCACGCCGGCCACGGCTGCAGTGACAGCAAGGATTGGGGCCAGGGCAACTCCAGTTGTGGCGGCAAACGCCGCAGATGCGATGCTGGCCAGCTTCATTGCCGCTGTGTAGGCAGCCAGCGCGGCGACGACCGCGCCGATCACGCCTGCAAAGGCGGTGATGGCATTGACCAACGCCGGGTTCTTCTGAATGAACGCCGTAATGCTGTTGAGGACCTTCGTGCCGACGCCGTAAGCCTCGCTGAGCGCGGGAGTATAGGCATCGCCGATGGCTACCTTGAGGTTGTTGTAGGCGTTCTGCATCATGGTCAACCGGCTCTGCGCGGTGGCGTAGCGCTTGTTGGCCTCGTTGGTGAGGGCGGTATTCTGCTGCCAGGCGGTATTTGCAGTGTTCACCGCGCCGGTCATCTGGTCTGCGGCAAGACCCAGGGCTTTGAGCATATTGCTCTGCCGGATGCCGGTCAGACCCAGGTCTTCCAGTACGAGGACGGTGCTCTCGCCCTGCTCGTCCAGCTTGCCGAGCCCGCCGATGAAGGAAGTCAGGGCGCTCATGGCGTCGTTCTTCCACGCAGAAGAAAATTCTTCGGAGGACATACCCGCGATACGGGCGAACTCCGTGAGGTCGTCCCCGCCCTTTGCAACGGCCTTTTCAATGGCGTTGAGCGTCTGGGTCATGGCGGTACCGCCCGCTTCGGCTTCGATGCCGACAGAGGACATCGCCGCCGCCAGAGCCATGATCTCCGGCTCGGTCAGTCCGGCCAGCTTACCCGCCGACGCCAGGCGCGTACCCATCGCCACGATCTCGGATTCCGTCGTGGCGAAGTTGTTGCCAAGGTCAACGATGACAGAGCCGAGCCGTCCGTAATTGTCCGTTGCCATGCCGGTAATGTTGGCGAAGCGCGCAAGGGAGGTTGCTGCCTCGTCAGCTGTCATGTTGGTGGCAGTGCCGAGCATGGTCATGATCTCGGTGAAGTCCAGCAGGGCGTCCTTTTGGATGCCGAGCTGTCCCGCGGCTTCGGTTACCGCCGCGATCTCCTCTGTGGTGGCGGGGATCTCCGTGGACAGCGCCTTGATGGAATCCGACATTGCCGCCAGTTCCTCGTCTGTGAGGTCTGTGGTCTTGGCGACGCCGGTAATGGCGCTCTCAAAGTCCATCGACGCCTGCGCGCAGCTGGCGAAGTATTCGTAGATCTCTTTCAGGGCGACGGCGATGCCTGCGGCCACGATGGCCTCGTGTACCTGATTAAAGGCCTGCCCCGCCTTGTCGCCGAAGGTCATAGCTTTATCGGCGGCCTCGCCCTGCTTCTTTTTCAGCGTGTCGATCTTGCCGGCAAGCTGCTCGGAGCTGTGGGAGAGGTCGTCGGTATTGACGCCCGCCTCTTCCAAAGCCCCGCTCAGCTCGTTCAGCTTTGCCGTCTGCTTCTCCAGCGAGGCGGAGGTCTTGTCGATCTGAAGCTGCTTTGCCAGCAGCTTGTTCTTCATGTCGGCGGACTCGTTGCCGGTCTCCTCCATCTCCCGCTGGATATTGTCATATTGCTGCCGCAGCATTTCCAGCCGCTTCCGCGTCGCTTCCACGGCTGCCTGCTGCTTTTGGAATGCGGAAATATCCGCCTGTGTCTTGGAGAGGGCCTGAATTTCCTTCTGTATGGACACAATTTCCTGCTGAGCGGCCTTGAAGGTCTTGCTGTAACTGCCTCCAAGCTGCGCGTTCAGCTGGAATAGCATCTCATACTCTTTGCGGCCTGCCATAGACGGCCCTCCTTTCAGATTTATTTATTCTTGCGTCGCTCCCGCGCCTCCTTCACAAGCTGGTTGCTGACTCTGATCCACTTGCACAGGGACGGCAGGGGCAGCGATAGCCAGTAGGAAACGGGGGTCTGATTGGTTTTCGCCATCGTAAGACATTGCCTGCGGAGCCAGACGCCGCCGTCGCCGGTTACAGCTCCGATGCCAGCAAAAAAGAGCGAGCCTTGCCTCTGACGCGGTTGAACTCGAAGATGGGCAGGGCGCGCAGGGCGTCGTCGCCGATACGGCGGGGACGGCCGCTGGCGTCAATGATGGTGTTGGTGCAGGCTCGCGCCGCCATGCGCACCAGGAACTGGCCGGAGAAGGTAGGCGAGATGGTGGGCTTGCCGATGGCCTGAAGCTCGTCCTCGATGGCAAGAGCGTCATCGCCGGTCAGCCCCTCAAAGTCGAAGTTCAGCTCGTCAAAGGTCTGCCCCTCGTAGGTGAAGGGTCTTTTCAGCTTGAGGGTGTAGTTGCCTACGCTCTCCTTGGCCTGCGCCTCGGCGGCGGCGTACTCGTCGTGATCGACGGTGGAGAAAGCGTCAGCGGGAACAACGGTCTTGTTGATATCAGCCATGGTGATAACTCCTTTCAAATCTCAAAAAGATGCCCGGAGCGGATGTCCCGCCCCGGGCTTTTGTCAGGTCTCTTACATGCCGAGCGCCTTGCGGACGTCGGCCAGGTAGTCGGTGCCGTTGACATAGCAGATGAAGTTGAGCTGGTCGACCTCACGCACCTTCTTGCCGTCAATGTAGGTCGCCCAGTAGCGGACGGCGTACTCGCCGGAGCCGTTGGAGGGCGCGGCGGGGGCAACGGAGCCGCCCTTGTCGCTCTTGGGAATGACCACAAGAATGTGCTTGACGGCGCGGACGACCACCTTGCCTGCCACGACATCTTCGTCCTGCTGCGCAACGCGCAGGTCGATGGTGTGACGGCGAGGCTCGGAGAGCTTCACGCTCTGATCGGTGACGGTGCGGAAGTTGAGGCCCAGCGTCATCGCGTCGAAGTGGCCGAGAATGACCGACTCCACATTGCCTGCGATGCCGGCGCCAGAGATGGACTGCGTCAGCGCGGTCAGGTCAGGCAGGGTCGCCTGTGCCATACCGACATATTCAACAGAGTCCTCGTAGACCTTGAAGTTGATAATGCTCTGATCCATGATTCAAACCTCCTTTTAGCCCTGCAGGGCGCTGGTGACATAGCTGGCGTCATACTCCAGCACGAAGTCGATCTCCTGAGCGGGAGAGGGCGGCGTCATGTAGACATGGAGCTTGATGATGCCGGCCATGAGGTTGGTCAGCGGGTTTTCGTTCTCCAGCATCTCCACGCGAGCGCCCAGAAGGTAGCCCATACCCACCAGACCGTTGAGCCAGATGTTGGCGGAATCGAGCACAGTGTCGATCAGGCGGCGGGTCATAGGCTTGTCCAGCTTGCTCCAGAAGGTCTTGACGAGGGAGTTGCCGACCCAGCCGAACATACGGCTGACCGGGATAAAGTAGTCCTTGACATCGGTGTTGGAGGGATAGCAGGCGGTGTAGTTGCCCCACGCCACCCAGCCGCTCATGAAGTTCAGCGCGGTATCCACGCCGACGCCGTTGAGGTAGTTGGCCTGCGCAAGCGTCAGGTTGACCTCGGTGCCGTCCTCCAGGCAGAGGCCGTCGCACTGCAGCCCCTTATTGGAGGGAGACTCATAGGGGCAGCCGCCGTTGCCGGTGTCGATCTGCGCCATCAGCCCCGCCATCTGGGTAGACAGGTGGAACTTATAATCGCCCAGCTTCGCCATCGGCCAGAAGGCGATCTCGTCCTCGTCGGCGATGTTGGCAGCGTTCTTCTTGGTGAGAACGTCGGAATAGGTGCGCGCGCCGGAAGCGCCGCAGTCAATGTCGATCAGCGCCTTGGCGCGGAACAGGCCGTTGATGTTGCCTGCCTTGGCGGTCATCGCAGCGGCCACGGTAGACTGCTGAGAATAGCCGGGGGCGCACAGCAGATCGGGGACGATGCCCAGCAGGGTCAGGCACAGCTCCACATTCTCCATCGCGGAGGCGATGTCAGATGCGGTGACGGTGGATGCCTTGACCTTGTTGTAGGCGATGTTTACCTGCTCTGCGTCATAGGCGCTGCCGGTAGACAGCAGCTCCACCACCAGATGCTCGCCGCTGTAATAGGCGTTATAGTCGGTGCCGGACACATAGGCAGAGCCGGTACCGCCGGCAGGCTTGATGACCAGAGCGGAATCGTTGATGGCCGCGATGGGAAGCTTTACCTTGTGCTCCGTCACCGCAACATCAGCCGCGGCAGACGCCTCCTTTGCGGTGGCGATATCCAGAACATTGCAGAAAATGACAGGCTGGCAGGCGAACAGCTTGAAGTGCGAATACATGAATTCGCAGAGCGTGTAGGTTGCCCAGTCGTCGGAGTAGCCCAGCTTCTCCACCGCCTCAGACCAGCTGGTGCAGAGAACAGGGGTGCCGGGGGCAGCAGGCTTATCCGCCGCCTGAACAGGAGCTAGACCGACCACGAAGGGGACGCCGGACTCCGCCACGACAGGGGTGCTGACGCTGGTAGCCTGCTGAGAGACATATACGCCGTGGTTCATTGAAATTTCCTCCTTACTTCATGCCCTTGGCCAGCTTGTGATAATTCACATACAGCAGGTTCCCAGGCGTTTTGACTTTGATGCGGTCGGCGGGGAGCGTTTCGTTGCTCACCACCAGCGACGCGATCAGCGGGTGCTGCTCGATCACCGGGGCAAGGGAGTCAAGGACTTCCTTCCGGCCGCCGCGATAGATGGTACCGCGCTGGATCACGCCCATCATGGTCGGACCGAGATAGACGCAGAAGCCGCCGGTGTCGGCGACCTTCTTCGGCGCGGCAGGCTTTTTCTTTGCCGTCTTTGGTGCGGCGGTCTGAGCCGCCGTGTCGATGATTTTTTCGCTCATAGGTTAACCTCTCTTTCCACAGGGGGAAGCTTCCATGTGGAGATCATTTCCCCCACGAAATAGGGGGCGGTGTCATCGGGATAGACCAGCGTTTCAAGCCCCGCCTCCAAGTCAAGGGTAAACTGCCCCCCGATCACGACCTGCCTGAGCATCGCAATGCGCAGCCGTTCCATGAGATTCAGCAGCATCAGCCCGCCCTCCTGCTCGTCATCGTTATAGACACAGCAGATAGACCGGACCTTGGCACTGGAGGTCACACGCTGTCCTTGCGGCTGTTGATCCATGCCGGTAATGACCTGGTGCAGCACATAGGGAGCCTTCTTGGTGGCAGAAGTGCCGTCCGGCAGGCGCATCAGGTAGACCTTTGCAGGGCGGAAGATCTGCTCCGTGTCGCCCTTCTGCAAACGGGTCGGCATGATCAGGTCGGCGGTGACCTCCTCGGTAAAGGCCCGCAGGCGTTTCAGCAGAATGGTTCTTGTCATAAATCAGCCTCCCCATCCGTTCAGCACGCGCAGGATTTCATGCTCAACGCGCTTTTCGTAGGTGTCGCGGATCGTTTCGTCCATCTTCTCGATGACTTCTTCGTTCCGCATCATGTGTCCGGTAGACGGACCAAACTTCTGCTCCACAGGAAAGCGCGGAGAGCCGACGCGCTCGAAAACGGCAGTCGGGCCGAAAATGCGGGCCACGAATGCGTGTTGAAGCGTCGCAGCTCCGCCGTTGCGCTTTACCTGTGTCTGCACGGTGCCGTCCCGGCTGTATGTGGTGTTGAAGGTCAGCAGCGGGAGCACGGTGCCGGAGAAACTGATGCTCATACCCATCACGCCTCCCGCACCGCCTGTGATGTGGGTCTTGGAGTGAACTCTCCGCATGAATTCACCCTTGTTGATGGTGTACTCGGCGGCGGCGAACTGTCCGGCGCGGGTCTTGGCTGTATCTCCGGCGCGCCTCAACGCGGAGAACGCCGCTTTGTAAACGCCGCCGGGGATATTGTGCAGCAGCTTGTTCACGCGCTCCAGGCTGTCGTCGCCGACCTCGTTGACGCGGATAAAGCTCATTCGTCCACCGCCTCCAATTCCACGCGCAGCATACCCATCTCACAGACCGAGGACGCGACATAGAACTCCCGGAAGAAGCCTCCGCCGCCCTCCTGGTCGTTGATCCTGATACGCTGCCCCCGCTCCGGCTGCACCCCGCCGAGATCGGACAGGGCGCAGTGGAGAACGGAGGAAACGATGTAAAGCCCCTGGGCATGGTCGCTCATCAGCTGGCGGCGGTCCTTCTCCTTCAGACCGGAGAGGACGATGGGAATATCCTCGTAGGTCGCCCCGTCATACTTGACGGTGCGCTTTTCCGCGAACTCGTCGCAGTTGAGGAACACGCCGAAGTTGTCGCGGGCGACCATATCCTTGAAGCCGCTCATACCACAGGCGCCTCCGGCGTCAGCACAGGGGGCGCTTCGCCGTCGTCCACGCCGTCGTCGTCCTCGGCGATCGCGTCCTCCAGCGGAACATCCGTAATGGCGGCGATCAGCTGCGCCTTGGTCTTGAGCTTAGCGGTGTCGATACCCATCTCCTTGGCCAGCTCCGTGAGCTTGGCGTTGGTCAGCGTTTTGAGCTGCTCGGGGTCAAGATGGGCGCTTTCCGCGCCCTCTGCGCCCTCGCCGCTGTTAGATGGGTCAGCGCCAGCCCCGCTACCGTCCTCGTCCGCAGGGGGCGTTGCAACAGCGGGAGAGGGCGTTTCCTCGGCGGGGCGGGCGACACGCAGGGCAAAAAGGCGCTGAGCCTCCTCTTCGGAGACCTCGCAGATACCGCCGCGGTCGATGGGAATGGGGTGCTTCGAGCCATCCGGCCTGTAGCCGTATGTGCCGCAGATGATCTCAATTTTCGTCATAGCAGTCTCCTTTCCGCGCCGGGTCAGGACACAACTTCGGCCGCGTAGATGTACGGGCAGTAGTTGTGAGGAGCAGCCAGCGGACGCGCGCCCAGACGCAGCTTGCGGATGTCCGCCTCCTGGTTCAGAGAGAACTTCGGAACGCGGGCCGCGGCATGACTGGCAAAGGCGGTGGAGCCGTAGTCGATCTGGGTGATCTGGCCGTACATCAGATGGCCGCAGCCAGGGGCGGTGACCATCGCAGAGGTGGCGGGGAAATACTTCTGCTCGGTACCGTTGTTGTCGATGTAGGTTTCGTCTACGGAGATCAGGTTCAGCTTGAAGCCGCCGAAATTAAGCGTACCCATATAGACCACGCCATCGTAGCGGCTGAGCTCCTGGTCGATGGTACCGATGATGATGCCGCTGTTGCGGTCGAGCAGCTTCTGCACCTTCTCCATGTCGAGGATCGCGTCGGCTACGTCAGAGCCGAGCACCAGGTCGGCCGCGCGCAGGCCGCGCTTGGAGAGCTTGCGGCACATGGCCTTCACATCGCCGAAGAAGTCGCCGCCCGTGGCGTTCCACTTGGTGGCCACGGTATAGGTGTGGTCGCTGGCGTCATCGAAGAACTTGACATACAGCTTCTCACCCTCGGTCTTGTCGTCGATGTAGGTCTGCATGGTGCAGGCGTTGTTGATCATGGTCTGCGCGCACATCCACTCCTCGCGGCGCACGATGCGGCGGTCCATGTCGGTCAGATCGTCCAGCTGCAGACGCGCCGCGCGCTGGGCGGGGGTGCTGTTGGCGTAGATCGCCTCGCCGAAGCCGCGCTTGGTCAGGTCATCCAGCGTCAGCAGACGGGACGGCGCGATGAAAGCGGGCTGGTACTCATGGATGGCATAGCCGATGCGGTCCATGGGGATGTCACCGGCGCGGGCGGAGACGAACGCCGCCATCTTGCGGTCGCCCTTGCGGTACTCGGTCAGCACCTTGTCGCAGGCGAAGATGTCGCGCTCCCCGGTGGGAAAGTAGCGGTCGCGGAAAAAGGTCTGCTGAGGAACGATCTCCTCGGCGATCGCCATCAGCACATAGGTATCGAAGAAATTCAGTTCAGCCATTGTTGATTCCCTCCTTAGTTGGCAGCGGCGGCAGCCTTGAAGACGATGCCGCGCATACGCAGGTTGTCCTTATCGCTCTCGGTGATGGTGTAGCTGGCCGAGACCGTCACCTTGCCGATGTCGAAGCAGCCGGCGGTGTAGACTGCCACCTTCTCGTCGGCGGCGGTGCCGACGTCGATGTCGTCGCACAGGATGCAGTCGGGGGTCAGGGTCTCGTTTTCCTTGGCCGTGCTGCCGAGAACGACCAGCTTGCCGTCGCCGGCCGTGCCGGAGGACTTGGCAAGAATGGTGCCGCGCTTGAGCGTGGCCGCAGCGGACAGCTTGCGGATAACGCCGCCGCGCACTTCGGGCGCGGGCTTGATGTCGGTGATCAGACCGTCAAAGGTCATGTCGCCGAGCTTCTGGCTCAGATTGATCATGGATTAGCCCTCCTTCTTCTTGCCGAGCAGGTCGGAGACCATGCTGCGGGCCTTGTTCATGCGCGCCTCGGGGGTCTTTTCCTCCTCGCCCTCGTCCTCGGGAGTTTCGACTGCGGGGGCAGGAGCGGCAGGAACGCCCTCTGCGCCGGATTCCTCGCCGTCATCTTTCAGATCGGCCAGGAACTTCTTGCCCTGCTTGGCGGCGTTCTTAGCCGCTGTCATCAGCAGATCGGCAGCAGAGCAAGGCTTATCGCCGTACTTTGCCTGCTGCACGGCCGTCGCGTCAAGCAGACCGGAGATCTCGTCGATTTCCTGCATGCGCGCACGCTCAGCCTGGATCGCGGTGTTGACCGCCTCGGTGTGATCGACGGAAGCACGGGCGTCGGCCTCCACCTGGGCGATCTCGTCCGGGTACTTCGCCCGGAGCTCTTCCTTAGTCATGGAAATTCCTCCTTCATCGCCGGTGACTTCCGGCTTGTTTTTATCTGTCTCAACCGGGGCGGAGGCCTCGGGTGTGACCGTGGGAATGTTGTCCGGCGCAAACATGCCGGGGGCAAGGTGCATCTGCCTCCCGTTCACGAACAGGCTGCGCCCGTCCGCGCTGGCGGCGATGCTGGTCGGCTCCGCGTCCTCGATCAGTTCGTCCGCAAAGCCCTTGTCGATGGCCTCGCGGCCTGTCATATAGGTCGTGTCCGCCATCATGTGAGAGATCACCGTGGCCGACAGCCCGGTCTTGCGCGTGTAGACCTCCATCTGCATCTTGTCCCACGCCTCCTGCTGGGTGGCCTGTTCCCGCAGCTCGTCGGCGTTGTAGCCGCCCCACAGGAAGGTCCAGCATTTGTGGATCATGACGAGGCTGGAGGGATTGACCTTGACCGTATCGCAGGCGCACATGATAAGACTGCCGCCGCTCATGGCAACGCCGTCCACGATGCAGATAAGCTTCGTGCCGTTCCGCGCCAGCTCCCGCAGGCGGTTGTGGATCATATTGGACGCGCCGGCGTCGCCGCCGTAGCTGTTCATGCGGATAGTGATGGACGTGCAGCCGGAGATCTGCTTGAGATCCTCCAAAAACTCGGAGAGCAGGATGTACTGCCCCTCGACGGGCTCGCCCCACCAGTTCGTGGGCTGCTCCTCGTAGATGTCTCCATACATGGTGATCTCAGCATAACTGCCGTCCACCGTGGCCATCGTATAGACCTTTTTCGAGATGCTGACGGCGGGAGACTTTCGCCCAGCTCTCTTTGCCGGAATACTCATGCGCATTACCTCTTTTCTTTCCAGATATCGCTTGACGGAATGTAGGGACTGTTCAGCCACTCGCGGATTCCCGCGCGGCAGTTCTCGTTGCAGCGGCGCTCCATGTTCTTCGGGCAATAGGCGCAGTAGTCGCTTGCATAGTTCCAGATGGCGAGCGCCATGCTCCGCACATTCAGGCTCTGCAGATGCTCGAAGTTAGTCTTCATCGCCGTCACCTTCTTTCGGCGATGCCGATACAACGGTGACCTTGTTGCCTCCTGCCTGTGTCAGCAGCTCGTTTTCACGCTGCAGCTGCTCCACGTTCTCCTCCCAGTCGCCGCCGCTCATTTCGCGGCTGACCTGCTCGTGGGTCTTGATGGCGTTGTCGATCAGCATGAGGGCTGCTTCCGCCTCCTTCTTGGGGTCAAGGCTGCCCTGCACAGGGCCGATCCAGCGCGCGCCGCACCATGCCTCCCGCACAAGGGGGTCCGTGAAGAAGCCGGGGGCGCTGATGCGCCCCAGAGCGACCGCTTCGGCCAGGAACATCTCATAGACCGGCTGGCAGAAGTCGTCCACAAACCATTTCCGGCGCATTTTGAATGCTTCCCACGCCTCCAGCAGCGCGCCGCGGCTTGCGGAATAGGAGCTGTTGAATTCCTTGATCAGCACATCGTAAGGCAGCTCCAAGGCAGCGCCGACCAGCTTGCACAGCGTTTTGACAAAGGTCTCAAAGCCAGCGGTAGGGATGTTCGGATTGCCGAAGTTGACCTTTTCCCCGGGGGCGAGGTGCGTCACCGTACCCGGCCCCATCTCGTACTCGTTGTCATCATCGGAGATGTTGTTCGCTATCGGTCCACCGTCCGCGTTGACCTCGGCGGGGACACCGGCAATATCTCCGGCGCCTACCTCGTTGAAGGGTGTATCGGAGGGGTCGGTCTCCGTTTCGATCCATGCAGTGAAGAAGCTCTGCACCAGCGCCGCCATCAGCTCGGACTCCGTATAGCGCCGAAGCTGGAGCAGCGGCTCGATGACCTGCGCCAGATAAGGAACGCCGCGGTACTGGTCCGGGCGCTCACTGTCCATGATGTGGAGAATATTCGGCAGGCCGGTCTTGGCGCCGTAGGCCTCAACGCGCTGCCACTTCTGCGGCTCACTGGTGATCTGGTGCGGGTAGGTGTTGCTGATGTGATAGGCGACTACGCGGCCGTTGCTGTCCACCTCCACGCCGTCGTAAACCTTGTGGCCTGCGCCGGGCTTTCCCTCGGGGATCTTGCCCTCCACGAAGCCGCCGATGGTGACGCCGCCGCCATATTCGCTTGGCGTGCAGGCGCGGTCCGCCTCCACGATGTGCAGCCGCAGGGTATAGGGGTTTAGTGGTGTTGCCGGGTATCGCTTGACCAGCGCGAACACATCGCCGCTGAGCATCCACGACTTCAAGGCGAGCTGCTGCAAGCTCTCAAAATTGTTCAGGCCCAGCGCGTCGCAGTTCTGCTTTTTCCCTGCCCACAGCCGGAATTCCATCTCCGCCGCATGCTGCCACTTCTTCGCCGCCTCCGGGGAGATACCCAGCACCTCGCGGTCCACGGACGCTTTGAGCGTCAGCCCCGTCCCGATGACCTTGGTGCGGTTGGTATTGATCGCCGCCGTAGCCACCGGCGCGGCCATGTAGAGCATTCGCGCCCTCTGCCGCAGGGTGGCGTTGTTGCGGTTGATGTCCTCGTTGGGAGCGCCGCTGTCCGGAACAAATCCCTTGAGCGCCCGCCGCGTCAAGCTGGCCCCGGCTTCGCTGTACCCCTTCGCCTGCGGCGCGGCTGCGCGGCGGCGGTCTTTCTTATTGCTCAATGCTTATCGCCTCCCGTTTTCGGAATAAAAAACAGGCCGCCCGGCGGCGAAAGGAGCAAACTCCGCCAGGCTGCCTGTGGTAAAGCCCTTTCGGGCGAATACCCTTGTTGCAGAAAATGCAACAACCACTTTGCCGAGGTCGGCAAAATGGTCATTTTCGTGACCTCACGAAAAAGGTCACCAGTCGCGGGGGACGATGCCGAAAGCCTTTCTCGGCTTGCGGCCGTTCAGCTCCGCTAAAAGCTCATCGACCTTCTTCTCCGCGTCCTCGATCTCGTCCTTCAGGTCGGGCAGGTCGAAGCGCGTCAGCTCGCGGTCGTCGATGACATAGCTTTTTACGCCGCCGTCCACAAGGGCCAGATATGCGGCGCGCAGCTTTGAGAGGGCGCTCTGCCAGAAGTCCAGCCGCGCCCGCAGTTCAACTTTATCCATATCGGACACCTCACCAATCGTCGTAGTATTTCTTCCCGCTTCTGCGCTTCGGCCTCTGCTTGGCGGCGGGAGGCGGCATGACAGGCGTTGCAACAGGGGCAGGAGCGCGTTCGCCGCCCGCCTCCTTTAGCCGCCTGTCTATCTCGTCCAGGTTCTTGGGAAGCGCCTTGAACGCCGCCAGCGCGTAGTTGCGGCAGTCCAGCGCCTCGTTGCGCTCGTGGCCGGGGATCTTCTTCCACTGCCACGGCTGCTTTTTGTTGGGGTCGTAGACCTTGACCTCGGAGAGCAGCCCCGTGAAGTATCCGGAGCCGTAGTCATCCCGCTTGGGGAAGTGACAGTATTTCGCGCCCGGCGTCTGTACGCGCAGGTTGTCCATGATGACCTCCTTGCCGGAGTCAACACCGATCTGGTACTGCCAGCAGGTGCCGACCGCCGTCTGCTTGATGATGATCTTCTGCTTTTTCGGCGGCGCGGTGTAGGGCTTATCGCTGCCGGGCATACCCTTGATGCAGAACACCTTTTTGCCCAGCCGCGCCCGGCACTGCATACGGACCTCCTGCGTGAAGTGTCCGCCCTCGTCCACAAAGGACATTGACATTTTCAGCCCCACGCCGTTCTCAAAGCGCAGAACGCGGTCAAATACCAGCTCGTCCAGCTGCGTCCATACGGCATTGTCGTCGGGTCGTCCCATGACGATGCCCTTCTCGATGCCCCACGTCTCACCAAAGTGGCCATGGCCGACGATCTCGTATTCCATGCGGTCGTCCTGGGTATCGACACCGGCCGTCAGAACAAGCACGCCCTCCGGCAGCTCGGCGGGGTATTCCTCTCTGCGCGCCATCAGACTGTCCTCGTCCTCCAGGTCTCCACGATCCTCCCATAGCTCGCCAAAGCAGGTGTTGTAGACGACCTGCATCTTGCGGGTACTGCCGATGGCGTTCAGGTATTTCAGAATGATGGATTCCCAGCTCGCCCACTGGCTGACAAAGGCGTTCAGCCAGAACGAGCGTGTGCCCTGCTCATAGGCGGCGGGGTTGTCCGCCTCCCATCTTGCAGGGGCGCGCTTCATTTCCGCCTCGGTGGAGATGCAGCCGCAGCCGGGGCAGGCATAGCAGACGCTGCGGACCTTGTAGGTCTTTTTCCCCGCGACGATGATCTCGTCGTGTTCAAAGCGGATGTCCGCCCATTGGATCTCGTGATACTCGCCGCAATGAGGGCAGCGGGATTTCCACCGCTCCATCGTGCCTGTCGCGTAGGCCGCCTCGATGGCGCTGGCGTTTTTGACGGTGGGCGTGGACACCTCGCCGCTTTTCGCGTTGTAGAATGTCGTCTGCCGCGCCATCGCCAGATCCCACGGGTCGCCCTCGTTACCGGCGGACAGCGCCCAACGGTCGCGCTCGTCACCCAGCACATAGCGGATGGGCTTTGACGCCAGAGCGTGGGCCTCGGTGGAGCCGCACATCGTGAGGATGCCTCCGGGGTAGGTCTTTTGCAGAATGGTGTTGCCGCTGTCGCGGCTCTTGGGGTCGCTGACCTTCTTTCGCAGCGTGGGGCAGTCGCGGATCATCGGCTTGATGCGGAGCTTGGAATACTCCTTTGCATCAATGGTGGTAGGGTGGACAAACAGGATCGAGCCGGGGTCCTGGTCGATCACATAGCCGATGCAGTTATTGAGAAATTCAGACTTGCCGACCTGGGACGCGGCCACCATGACGATGTGCCGTATCTTTGGGTCGGTCCATGCATTCATCGGCTCGCGGAGATAGGGGGTGCGCTCGGTGCGCCACGGTCCGGGCTCTGCGGAGCTCTCGGCCGACAGGCGGCGATTCTGCTCCGCCCATTCGGTCACGGTCAGGTCGTCCGGCGGGAGCATACCGGCCATCGCCTTGGCGATGACCTTGTTCAGCCGGACGGCGGCGAGCCTACTCGTCATCGCTGTCACGCTCCGACCAGTCGCGCCGTTCTCTCACGCGCTCCTCGTATTTCTTGGGGTCGTAGTGATACCCGGCCAGCTCCCGCATGACCTTGCTGACCTCTTTGCGAATAACCTCGGACGCCTCGGCCGGCGTGGACACAGCCGCTACATCGACGGCCAGCCGCCCCGGCAGCGCATTGAGCGCGCCGCGAATGGTGTAGACCAGATCCTCCGTCAGCGCGGCGACGTCCTCCGCACGGTGCATGGTGCCTTTCAGCTCCTCGGCCTCCAGCTTGGCGATGGTGGCCTTGGACGCCTTCATCGTCGTCTCCGCCACGCGGCGGGTCTTCTCCAGCTTCTTATCCTCTTCGTCCATCGGACCGTCGGACAGGAACTTAACATACCGCTGGACGGAATCGGCAAGGAGAAAGCGCCCCTTGCTGACCTTTTGCAGCTGACCGTCCTCCGCCATCTGGCGAATGCGCCGTCCTGTGATGCCCAGGACGCAGGCCAGCTCTGTCGTGCTTACCTCCGTTTCCTCGGTAATGGCATCAATAGCTTCAGACATGGCGCTCCTCCTTCCTTGCGCAGTCCGGTCGGCTTGACTGACTGCGTAAATTGTGATATGATATCAATAGTGCAAAACCATATCGCCTGAGGGCGCAAGACCTGACTGTTGCAGCAGTCGGGTCTTTTTTTATGTCCGAATGCGGGACTCACCAGAATTGCACTGGAGCACACAGGCCGGTACCAGCAGCTCTGTGCGAGACCCTTATCCCGCGTGTGGTCTTATATTTCATAGGAGGCCTTTATCTGGACTTCCTCCACATTTCCGCAGAGAAAGACGGATAAAGCGATGGGGGATTGCGGCAGGTACCGCCACAGGTGCCGCGCTTGGCACCAAAAGCAACGCCAAAGCGGAACGGAAATGCCAAAATTTTGCCTTGGTAACTACGCTTTTTTCGGGGTCGGCGAGCCCGCGGCGTGTGGGGCGGGGGTCGTCACAGTACCTTTTGCCGTCGTCGCCTGTTGCAACGCATTTCCCCGCCCTCAGCGCGACGATGCCGAGAGGGGGAGGGAGCAACACAGCCAGACGCAGATACGCCGCTCTCGTGCGATGTATGCGCCTGGCTGTGGTATTGTGTTATAACTTCGTCAGCAATTCCGCATGGCTATACCCCTTAACGCCCTTGGTCATCATGCCGAGGAAGTCATCACGCGAGAAATCAGAGAGCCGGAATACTTCTTCGGGTTTCATTCCGAGCTGTTTGCCGATCTCCTGAACGGACTTGCCCTCGTCCAGCAGCCGCTTTACGATGGCTTTCATCGGCTCAAGCAGATGTGTACCACGAGCACGGTTGTGTGTGACGGTGCCGTAAATATCCTCGGTCGCGTCATCATGCCGCACGATTACCACCGGCACCTTGCCTTTGAGCATGGTGTGCAGCGGCTCCTCTCCGGCCACGGTCCAGCGGTGAAAGCCGTCGATGATGGTGTAGTCGGGACGCACAACGATGGGAAGCGTCCAGCCATTGGTCATGATCGATTGCACCAGCAGTTTCAGATTCTCACGGTTGACCTTGTTGGGGTTGTAGTCATTGGGCTTGAGCTGCTCCCGGTCTACCCATTGCAGGGAGGATAACGGGGCGAACAGATCCGCGTCAGCCATTTGCCTCACCTCCCTTCCGGAAGCGCTTGGCGTAATCGGCATAGGCGCAGGATATGTCCTGATAGATGGCGCGCAGGGTGCGGAGCTTGGGATCACCAGCAGTCAGACCGCCGTACATTTTCTTGTAGTCGCGCGGCCGCGCCATTCCGTCCATCTGAATGAACATCTTGCGGTACTGCTTGGCGATCTTGCGCTTATGCTCCGTGTTGAAGAAGTCTCCCGGGCGGACGAACAGCATCTCCTTCAGGAGCGCACGGTAGTCCTTGGTGTCCTCGCCCTCCAGCTCCCGGCGCTTCCTTGTGGTGCGGTGGAACATTTCGCTGTCCCAGTACAGCATGGCAAGGTAGGCATTCGGCTCGCGCCGAAGGACGCGTTCCATGAGAGATGGGTCATATTCGCCCAGGTGTACCAGCACGGGTACGGTATCAACGGAGAAGAACTGCGACACGCGCAGCTGATTCCGATTGACGCCGACCTGATACATCTGCAGGTAGACCTCGGGGACTTCGATGCGCTGGTCTCGCAGGTACAGCCAGACGTCCGCCGTCTTCCAGTCGTAGATGGGATAGATGGTGTTCGTGCCGGTGATGCCCTTTGCGCCCATATTTAGTGCCGCCATGTATTGGAGCCGCTGAATGGACTCTGCCGCGCGGACGCCGGTGATCATGATGCCGTCCATCGTCACGCGGGGCAGGAAGGATTGATAGTTGTCGATCCTTGGCCGGAGCTGCGGGTGATTGCGGATGGCAAAGGGCGGCGGCTGCCGCACCCAGACATCGCGCTTGCGTCGATCCCAGCAGACGAAGGTTTCATCGCTGGACAGCTCATTGAGACAGCTGAAATGCTTGACCTCGATGCACCACCATTGAAACTTGGCGCCGGCAAGCAGGAACTTCTTCCGCCACGTCTTGGTCGTTGCTTCAATGGAATCGAAGATTGCCTCCTCGTCCACGAAAAGGACGGTCAACTGCGAGGGATTGATCTCTCCAGCCTGGATCAGCTTATAGGTCAGGTCGGCGAGAACGATGCTGTCCTTGCCGCCGGAAAACGAGAGATATACGGGGACGCCGTTGGAAAATACATTCTTGATCCGCTGGCGCGCCGCAGTCACAACGTCGATGTCTGAGCTGATGCGCTTTACAGCCATATCCGCTCACCACATTTCGGGCAGAGGATAAACCTCTTAGCGGGCTCGGCGGAAGACGCCGTGCCGCTCTGTGCGGGTGCGACTTCCTCAGCCTGCGCCGCAGCAGCTTCTTCCCGGGCGGCGTATTTCTCGCGCGTCTCGGTGATGGCCGCAGCCTGCTCCGGCTCAATGGTGCCGTACTCAAGCAGGGCGTCGCTGGCTTCGTCAGCCTCCATCACCATCGCACGGAGAAGATCCTCTTCGTAGCCGGGAATGTCCAGGTCGTCTTTCAGCTCAAGGATAAAAGCGTCCAGCGCGGCCAGATCGTCAACGCCCAAGTCAAAGACGCGGTTATCGGCCAGCATGAGCTTTTTCTTCTCCGCCTCAGTCAGTCCGGACACGACATAGCAGTCCGCCTCTGTGCGGCCGAGGGAGAGCAGCGTTTCATACAAGCCGTTGCCGGCGAGAATAACGCCGTCCTCGTCGACCACGATGGGGCGGATCTGACCGAACATTTCGACAGAGCGGCGGAACTCCTTCAGCTGCTTGTCGGTGTGCATTCGGACATTCCGATCCGGTCGCCGCAGCTCGGTCAGAGGCTTCTTTATGACCTTCATGCCTGCACCCCCTTCAAGAAGGCGCGAGCGCTGTCGATCTTTTCAGCCGCCGCAAGGACGATGCTGGGGTCGATATCGTAGACCTCGTGCCAGCCGTTCTCGATGCTGCCCGTCCATTGGCGGGCGGGCCACGGGTGAGTGCCGCACAGATATCCGTTCTTCCAGCCGTAGATCGGCGGAAGCGGGAGCTGATGGTAGTGAATATAGGCAAGGATGTGCTCATGCTTCCACGCAGCGAGCGGGCTGAATCGCGTAACACCTTTGCCATCGGTATAGATATTGCTGTTGCGACCGACATAATTGCCGTCCGCACGGCGACGGCCGAGAATGATGACGTCCAGCTCGTGCGCCTTGAAGTATTCACGCTGCGCTCGGTGCTGCACGATAGAAAACCATCGTCCGGCCGCGGCGGAGTCCTTGGGGAAAAGCATCTCTTGATGCTTCACCAGCCAGTCGATATCCTGATGCGTGTTGATGACTTCGCAGCCTGCCGGCTTATGCTCCTCGATCCACGCGGCAAAGGCGGGGTATTCCAGGTCGCACACGCCGATCATACTATCGGTGACGCCGGCCGCTTCACAAAGTTTGCCAAGGACAATACTGTCCTTACCAGCGCTCCATGCGTAGGCGGCGCACTTCCCAGCCGTCACGGCCTTGATGTCCGCCACGGTCGCGGCAGTAAGTTCGTCCAGCTCTGCGCGGGAAACGGCTTCTTCGATAGTTGCAACGGCATCCAGCCACGCGCCGTTGTCGATCCTCTGCTTCCTTCCGAGACTCATGCTCTCACCGCCTTTCTCGAGGCGATAACAGCGACAAGGCCGCTGGACAGGACGGTCGTCAGACTGCCTGCCGCTTTCACAGCCGGAATGCCGGCGAGATTGCCGTAGGCGAAGATCGGAAGCCCGACACACAGCGCAGTCAGCACACCGGCAAAAACGCCCTTGCCCGTCAGCTTCTTACCGAGCAGCGTCATGACCGTCGGCAACAGCGTCGAAGCGCGGAGCGTTCCGTAGAACAGGAACAGGTATGTCACCGTCAGGCCGGGAATGTTGGCGATGGCGATAGCCACGATCAGCAGGCAAAGCATGGTGCGGCGCGAAGTCTGCACCGTGTCCTTCCCAATGCCGAGCCAGTCTGTCGTGAGCGATGCTGCCGCGCAAAGGTTGCTATCCACTGTAGAGAGCAGGCCGGAGATAATCATAAACAGGAACGGGACCAGCACCCATGTCGGAAGCAGCGAGGAAACGAATTCAAAGTTGACCATGCCGCTGTCGCTGGCCACAAAGCCGGATCCAGCGGCAAGGAAGCCCACCGTTCCCATGCAGATCGGAACGAGCGCAAACAAAAGCGCACCGGCAAAAAACGATCTGCCGATGCGGTCGCGCCTGATTGCGAAAGCTCGCTGCCAGAAGCACTGATCCCCGAATGGGCCGGAGATCAGACCGACAGCCATCGGCAGACCGTAGCCCAGCAGGACCTCAATGCCCGTGGAGGAGGTGAGCGAAGTATATTCTCCAGAGACAGCACCGAGCCCTGCCCGTACCGTGTCAAAGCCGCCGGTCATGCGAAGGCTCAGAACGACCAGCAGAGCGCCACCCATGAGAATAATGCCCAGCTGGACGACATCAGTGATGATGGAGGCTTTCAGCCCAGAGAAGCGGGAGTAGGAATATGCGATAGCTGCCAGGGCGAGCGTCATGCTCCAGAATGGCAGTCCCGTAATGAGGGCCAGCGTCTTTCCCCCAGCGAGCAGCTGCACTGCCGTTGAAAGAACGGCCAGCGCGCCGAGTTGGAAGGAGTAGACGCCCTTGACCTTGCCGGAGTGATAGAGCTCCGCCATGTAGCCGGTCAAGGTGATGCCCTCCGGGTACTGCGCCCGGATCCTTTTTGCAAAGGGGATAAACAGGATCAGGCACAGCACATTCGGTACCGTAAACCAGAACATCCCCGGGATGCCGCGAGTATAGGCCATCTCCGAGGAAGTGAACAGTGAGGGAGCCCAAATCCAAGTGGCGGCGATGCTCATGGCGGCAATCACCGAGCCGATGCGCCGGTCCGCCACATGGAAGCCCTCTGCGTCGGTCGTCTTTCGGGTGAACATCAGCGTGACGCCGATCATTAGCACCGCATAGACGGCCAGAATGACAATTCCGAACATTTTGGAAATCTCCTTTTATGATGTCACCGCTGCCCTCTGCTGGCGAACATCGGACCCGGTGCATGACCAGCGCGCAAGGAGTAACGCGCAGGCCTCAACCTCCTTCCCATACGAATGACGGCCACCCCGCGAGGGATGGCCGCCTGGCTTATGTAGGATTTTACGAGTCTAATCCTAATACATGGTGCGGGGAATATCAAGAAACGAGTTGCAACAGCGAAGAACAGCTTTTAACTGCCGAGGTAGCGGTAACACACCATCTTTACCGAATCCTCCGAATTGCGGCCTCCTATGACCGCTGCGACCTCTTTCCATGCGAGCCCTCTCAGGAAGCGCAGCCGGAAGATCAGGCGCGTCTGGTCATCGTCGATGCCTTGAATGAACGGCATGATCTGCCCCTCGCTGGCCTTGACCTCTTCCTCCAGAAATCCGACACGCGCATCCATATCCACAATCTCAGCTGCGAGGTCGCCGACCTTATCCTTTATGCCGGGAGTATGCGGCATACCTGTGAGGGCAGCCGCGCCGGGGCAAGCCGCGTCACGCAAGGACTGTAGCATCTCCCTTGCCCTTGCCAGTTTCTCTATCAGCTCAAAATGCTGATTCAATTCCGAAAGCGTCGTAATAGCTCACCCCAATCTGTTCTTACTTCCTCTTGCCGCCCTGCTGGCTGACAGTCTCTCCAATCTGCATTTGCCGGTATGTTGGCTGCACTACCTCTACCGACACCACACGGGTATCTCCGTATCGCTCCAAATCCTGAGCAATCTGCTCCTTTATGCCAACGGCCTGTCCTGCCGGAGCATTGACGTGAACGGTGATAATGAGCATCATCGCACCGTCTGATAGGCGCGAGCTTTCTTGTTATAGGCCAGATCGACCGGCGCGCCGCAGGAAAGGCAGCTGTAGGTGAAGACGTCCTCCTCGAAATTCGTCCGGTATTTGAAGTGCTTTCCGCACTTGCAGCGGATGTGCGCCGACGTGAGATCGTGCAGCGGCGTCTCTCCGTTGCAGGTTGCGCACCGATAGGACGAGATAGGCTGTTTTGCACAAAAGCCGCGCAGCTCGCCGCATTGTGCGCACCGAATAAGCAGAAATCCCTTGTATGTCTTCGGCGTGGTCTCCTCGACTTCTGCTCTATCAGGGATAGCCCATGTCTCTTTCGGCCCGAACATAGTCTCCGCGCGGCTGGGCTTTGCACGAAGCGAAGTCGGCTCTGCCTTGTGTATCTCCGGCAGGGAGGCCTTCGTTGCAGCGCCGCGCCACACAGGGCGGCAGTCTATGCCGTTTCCGAGACGGCAATGCCATCTGTTCGCGCCGCTGAACTCCTCTTTCTCTCCGTGCTCACAATATTCGCAGTTGCCGTTCAGCCACAGCAGGGCGGCAATATCGGTCGCGGCGGCGTTGATTGCTTCCTCCGCTCCTGCGAACTCCTGCACCAAGTCAAAAAGGCGACTGTAATCGTCGTACGGAATGCGCCCGTTCTCGTTCAGCTCATTGATAAAATCGAGCAGGTTTTCAAATCGTTCCATAGAAGCTCCTTTTCATTCCATCACCACACAACCGCAGGCTGTGCATCGACCGTGAAAGTGTCCGTTGCTGCGTGCTCTGGCGCCGACCAGCGTATTCTCCCCGCCGCAGGAGGGACAATCCATGCGTACTTCCTCCGGCGGCTTGCTCCACTCCTTTGTGAGCGCATCGGGCAGAAATCTTTGACCGCAGAAGATGCACCGCTCCAAACTGTACGGCATATTCCCACAGGAGGGGCATTCGGGAACTCTGCCTCCGTCATAATCCTCAGTCCACCGCAGCTGCACAGGCTCGGCTTTGCCGTTCTCTTTATCGTCGGCGGCGAGCTGATGTTTGCAGGTGTCGCAGTAAAAGCCCTTTTTGCAGACCAGTCTTTTGTTCCAATGGCAGAACATCGTGACATCCCCGGTATCAATCATTTCTGTCGTCCTCCTTCGGCGGCTCCGGGAGAGGCATCCAATAGGTGACTGCGACATCGTCTCTATCCCCAATGCCGACATGGACACTCCATTTCGCCCTTTCGGGAGCGCACCAGCCCATATAGACGCCCCATCTTTCGTGCCAATACGCGACAACGAGGACATTGCTACGATCTTCCGGTAACCTCTCTTTTACAGATACCCATTTGGGCATCCGTTTTGCCGCAGCATTCAGCTTCAATTCGAGCCGGCCGGAATAGCGCTTGCTATCCTCGAACATCATCCCCATCTTTACGATTTCGTCCGGCATCAACTCTGTTGCTTCGTAAGAAGCCAGCCGCGCCAGCGCGACCTCATACCCACGGCGGCAGTAAAGCCGCCCATCCTCGTCATACCATGTCAGCTTATCCATTGCGTTCCTCCCTCGACTTGAAGCTGCCTGCCGCACGGCAGCTTCCCCAGTGGGGAGCGAAGCCGGTGCCGGTGGCCTTGTGCGGATCTTCCGTATACTCGCAGGAAATGACCTCGCCGTTAGGCGTGACGATCTTTTTACTGCCGGAGCGGGGCTTTTCGATGTAATAGCGCGGGGTGGCGTCACACGGCATAGACTTCCCGCCGGGTGTTCTGATCCAGACGATAGCCGCGCCGCAGCCTTTGCAGGTAGATGCTCTCATTCGTCGGTCGCCTCCCCGAAAAGCTCATGTGTTCCGTCCTGGAGCGCCTTTTCATCGTCGGACATTTCGTAGCCCAGCTTGACGAGCAGAGCATAGATGCGATCCAGCTTCTCATTTTCCTCGTGCTTCATGGCGTAGCTGTTCCAGTAGCTACGGAAGTAGCCCTCAGATTTGCAATCACCAAGGCGCGCATAGATCATTCGCAGGAGCGCCTTTTCGGGCGTCTTGCCGATTGCGTCGGTCACGGCCTGGAGCGTAAATGCGGCATCGTCCTCGCTACCCTCGTCCTCTTCGGTAAGAGTCTCGGCACCGGTAGCCTGCGCGATCTCCTCTTCGGTGAGCCAGCCGGTATCATCCCAGTATTCGGCGTAGGCCCACAACGCCACGATGTCCGCAAGGCGCTTTTTGATGGCGGCTGCGGAAACGGTAGCCACGAAGTCGGCGCGAAGCTCATAGGCGCGGGCGGTTGCTTCGGACAGTGCCTTTACTGCGGCGTCCTTTCGCTCCTGTTTCAGCTGTTCCTCGCGCTCTTTCGCTTCTTCCTCCGGGGTAAGGGTGGTAGGCTCATCCTTGACCATCAGCACAATATAGCCCCATGTTTCGACGAAGAAGAAATACTCAATGGTATCGGCATCCTCCGGGCGATCCACTTTGACTTCTCCGTTGGTATAGAAGCTATTGACTCTCTTATAGCCGGTCTTGTCGGTGATCTGCGTCGCAAAGGTACTCAGCTGCTCTACCCATAGGGCTTTACGCGCCTCTGCAGCTTCATCATTGATGGCCTGTTTCAGCTTGTACTTGAAGTTCTCAGTGCCGATGTAATCAAGCATTTCGTTCTTGCGCTCCGGGCTTTTCAGCTTGTCCAGCTCCATGTACTCGAAAAGGCTGACGCCGCGCTCCTCGGACTTCTTGAATTTGTCCTTATCCAGCTCCAGGAGCTTCACACGGCGCCGGACGGTGGTGGCGGAAAAGCCGGACTTTTCCGCGATGTCCTCGACGGTATCGCCCATGTCAAGCATCATCTGGAAGCCCTGCGCCTGCTCATAGACCGTCAGATCGGACCGCTGCATATTCTCCGTGAGCATCGTACTCAGCTGCTCCCGCTCCGACATCTCGACCACGACGCAGGGAAGCTCCTCCAAACCAGCCAGCTTTGCGGCCGCAAGACGGCGGTGGCCGATGATAACGCGGTAGCTTTCTCCGTCCCACTTCTTCGTGATCTCCCCGATCAGCGGAACAACGGTTAGGTTTTGGAGTACGCCGTTGACCTTGATGCTCTCGGCCAGCTCGGTCACATCGCCCAGGTCCTTACGGGGGTTATCGGGATGCCCCCACAGTTTACTGACCGGAATGTACTTGATTTCTGCCATAAAACGCTCCTTTCTTACGCCGAGCTTTGCCCCTCGGCTGGGACGGTTTATTATTTTCGGCTCATGCCGTTCACGCGGCACCAGTGCCGCTGGGCCTGCTTCTTCCTCGCGGTGCGGCAGGCCGCACAGAAGCGGTTTTCCTTGCGCTCGTAGAAGGTGCCGCCGCACCGTGCGCAATACTGAGGCTGAATACGCCGGAATGCTGTGCAGCTGTCGCAATCCATACACCCTGCGGAGCATCCGCCAATGTCGTCCCAATTCATGCACATAAACCGCTGCCAGTAAGGATCATAGCCGAGATCGTTCATGCGCTTACGAAGGACCGTTGCCAGCGCGGATAGATCGCGCCTGACCTGATGGCGGGTGCGGGAGATATAGAAGCCATGACGGACATCCATTTCCGGCGCACCGTGTCCCCACGAGCCATCACCAAGCATTTCCCGCACCTTGTCGGCGTTCTCGGTCAGATAATCGTTGTAGACCTTGGAGCGGACGCACTTTTCGGAACGGCCGACCGCCTTGCCTATGGCAGCGTAGCTGTCGCCGTGGCGGATGCCGTCTGCCAGTATTTCAAAATCCTCGCTGGTCCATGTGCCACGCTTGCCGGTCAGCTCCATCGAAACGGGGCGATCCTTGATGCCGAGGTCACGGCAACGGCGCGCGATCGCACCGTGAGAACGATGCATCATCTCGGAAATTTCCGCCCATGAGTACCTGTGCTTACTGAGTAGCATCTTCAGCCGAGAGTCCTCGTCCTCTCCCCACGGGTCTTTCCTCTGAATGGCGTATGCCTCAAAGTCTTTCTTGCGCTGCTCGGCTACCCAGTCCGGCTCCTCACCGAGCGCCAACGGCTCCATCTTGGAAAAGTCGATGAAGCTGCGGTATCGCTCGGCCCACTCCCAGAACTCTTCAATGTAGACCACCCGAAAGCTGCAGCGGTTGACCTTTTTTGTGTGGACGGGCAAGCCGCGATTTTCGACCCAGCTTTTCATTTTGTAGCCGTAGGAGCTGCTTCCTCCGTTCACCGCCAGCAGGAGTTGATTTAGAGTGACATACTCGCCAGCCATCAATACCGCGCCTAAACCCAGACGCTGAGCTCTGACCTTGACGGCGTTTGTAGTACGATTGAGTTTCTTTGCGATGGCCGGAACAGAAATCTGCCCCCACTTTTCCATCAAATAATCTTCTTCCTCGGGCTTCCATGTCCGGATCCCGAGAGGCGGCGGCTGCCGCATTCCGTTCCCTCCCATCAAAATAGAGTGAGCTGGCCGGTTTTCGTTTCCGCCAGCGGTTGAGATTGTTCCGACGGCGCGGCAGGCGCCGGCGGCTCTGCCGGTACCTGCTCTGCCGCGTTCCGAAACAGGAGATCCATTTGCGCCCCGATACGGCGGTAGTGCCAGACATCGCGGAAGTACATCGGCGTGTACCAGACCTGCGGGCCGTCCTTTGGCAGCAGTCCGCGGGCGTCGTAGCTGGTGGACGGCCGCAGGAGCGAGTCGTCAATGACAACATAGCCGGGGCAGCCGAGCAAGCTCAGTTGGATGTAACACATACAACCGGCGAGGAAATCTATGTCCTGCGCCACGAACAACACTGAGGTCTGATAGTTGATATGCTGTCTCCGGCACTCATTGGCAAATGCAACCAGCAGCGCACCGGCTCCGCAGGCGGGGTCGTTCACAGATATCCAGCCCTGCTTTTCTATCCGCGCCGTCATATCAGGCGCATAGGTCATCGCGGACATCGCCCTGCAGACACTGTACGGAGTGAAGAACTGTCCTTTCCATTCGTTTCCGAGGCCGAGTGCCATAAAAAGCTCACCGAGGAAGTCCTGCTCGGGATCGCGCTCCAATTCGGCTACGACCTCAAGCAACATATCTGCAAAGACTTCCAGCTCCTTAGCGGAATACTTCTCTGCGCGGCTGCGGTACATTTCTTCCCTGGCCTTGGCCTGCGGGCCTCCCATCGTGTTGGCGATTGCGATGGCCGACATGATGATGAAGTCCTGCCAGATGTCCCAGCGGGAATACTTCCCACTCAGCCCTTCTATGAAGCGGACGATATTCTTCTGACTTTCCCCTCTGACGTGCCGCAGGGCGTTTCCCATGACTTAGCCCTCCTTGTTCGCTGCTTTCAGTTCTGCGGCTTCGCGCAGCTGCGGAGCGACTGACTTAACGGCGGCTTGATACCCGGCGTCATACCCGCGTTTCCACACGCGGCTGAGGTAGGCCGCAAGCGTCGCCTTGTCCATGTGCTTGATTGTCTTGTAATCCTCGCGGCGCATCTGACCGGCAAGCTGCAGATCGTGCGCGGTATGCTTATTGGCATTTACGGTCGGCATCAATCTTCACCGCCTTCCGTGTCGTCAGGCTCGTCGGTAGGGAGGACCTCGCGGCCATCGGAGCCGTTATACGGACCGACGACACCCAGCTCCTCCAGTGCGTCAATCAGGCGCGCAGCCTTTGCGTAGCCAACGCTCATACGGCGTTGCAACAGCCCCACAGTCGCTTTATTCTCTGCCCGAACAATGGAAATGGCCTGCTGAATGTCGGGGTCGTCCAGGTCAACCTCGGGCCCATCCTCGCCCTGCATATCCCCCTCGTCCTCCGGCTCCTCGTCGGTATCGCCAGCCTCGTCCTCGTCAATGACCGGCATGAGGCCGCTGCGCAATGCGTTCTTTTCCAGCACATCGCGGAAAAAATACTGCTGCCAGTAGGTAATCATCTTCACCAGAATGGACTCGATCTTGGTGCGGAGCGTCTTGCTGATGGTAAAGGTGCCGCCCGTTACCTTCGTGTCCAGACCGCCGTCCTCGAAGATCCAGGACATGGAGGCGTCGGGGCTGCGGTAGCCGACCTCCTCGACGTTCTCCAGCATGGAAATCTGTGCGTCCATGCCCTGTACGGGCTTGATGGTAAAGATGATGGGGTATCTGTCTTTTTCAAAGCGATAGACGAGATCGTGCTCATCGCACAGGCCCTGCATCTTCTTCTTTTGGGCTTCATACATGGAAATTTCGCTCATGGTGGTAACTCCTTTCAATTCAGTTGAGCAGGAGCAGCGTGCCATTCCACGCCGTCTGCACTTGATATTTCTCCAAGTCGGCCTCCGTCACATACTTGCGGCCGAAGTGGTCTTTCATGGTCTTCCAGATGTCCCAGGGGACGCAATAGACCATGCCGGAACTGAAACCGGCGATGACAAAGCAGCGAGCGCCGAGCGCCTGATGCCTGTCCATATAGTCCTGCTGGCTCTGGAGGACGCGGCTCTGCTCCATTCGGTCGGCGGCGGTGAATTTCGCCTCGAACATGACCGTCCTGCCGCCCTTGATAGTGCCTTTATAGTCCGGCTGTGCCTGCTTTTCGTAGTAGGCGATGAACTTGCCATTGCCGAGATTTTTCGTGGGGTGCATCGGCTCCGGCGTCTTTTCGATGATCGCAAAGCCTTTCTGCGCGTAGTAGGCAAAGGAATCGTCGATGCGGCTTTCAAACTGCTTGCCGCGGGCTTTTGCGATCTTGCCGAGCAGCTGGCGCTTCGGGTCTTTCTTCTCAGTCATGAGAGATACCCTCCCAGCCATAGCCCACCGGCGAACATTCCCAGCCCGATGCAACCTTGCCGGAGTATCTGGCTCATGGGGATAAGGTCGCAATCGCTGGCGCCGGCAGTTCCGAGGACCAGGAGGAAGCCGAGCGCGGCGATGATGCCGCAGGCTTGCCGAAATCTCTTTCGCGTCATGCTCGTTACCTCCAGATGTATTCGCGGCAGAAGATGTGATCTCCGATCTGCCCCCATACGCGGTCGTTCTCTCCATTGCGGGAGAAGAAAACCACGTCGGCGTCAAGGATCGTATCTCCATACAGAGCGCCGTTGATGGCGTCATACTGCGCTTGCGTCGGCGTCGCGGTGCTGACCGCGTAGATGGTGGAGAACTGCGGAACATTGCCCCCCTCTCCTTGGTGCAGCACATCGTGTACTGTGCCCGGGAAAGCGGAGTGCAGCACGCGGTTGAAAACGACTTCGACAACGGCCTGCTGCCCCTCGGCGCTCTGATTGCCGGCTTCGAGGAATACGACCGCAGCCAGTTCTGCCAGCTCCTCGTCAGTCATTTCGATGTTGACATACCGAGCTGCACGGGCGGGACGATCTTCGGCCCTGGTAACTTGCTCAGCCTCGGTCATTTCTGCTTCTAAAAGCCGGACAGGTGCTGTCGTTGCTGGGTTTTCTAACTTGCCGGTCATTTGTGCTGACGCTGCGGTTTCCTCGCTGACACTGATGCGGAGAGCCACGATGCAGGCTAAAACTGCGAGCAGGCAGATAAGCGGCGCCGGCGAAGCCCTCCTTTTTCTTCTTCGTTTCATGTTTTCCCTCCTATCTGCTTCATGCCCGGCCCGACCGCTTTGCGCGGCCCGCTGTTGAGCGCGCTTGTCTGCCGGATGATCGTTTCATATGCGGACTTGAAACCGTCGTAGTTGTAATACTCGTATGTCTTTACGGTGCCGTCGCCAAAGGTGCGCTCTCCTGTTGCAATCAACCGAGAGGGGCCACCCATAGCCTCAATGACGCGCCTGATATCCGTTCCCTCCGACAATCTTGCCACAGCCTCCTCTGGTGTTTTCCCAAAGTCCATATCGAGCTTGAGGTAATTCCACGCCTGGTCAATCCGCGCCCTCACTTCGGCCTGCACCTTTTCGGCTTTTTCCTTGAATTCTGCGATAGTCGGCGGGAATTTACACTCGCGCACCAACTTTACAACAGCCTGCTGCCCCGTCCAGAAGTCGATCTCCGGCAAGCAGGTCACCCACAGATTGATGGTAGGGCCGAGCTTTGCGATGCCGCCCTTGAAAACCTCTGCATTCGGATAGGCAAGGAGCATCACGGCGAATATCTCGCTCATTTCCTTGTGCGTCATAGGCTTTCCTCGCTGGCGTACATCTGGTGGAGCTGCTGCAGGTCGTCCATAGCGCTCCCGCTGGTGCTCGGTCGGTTGCCGTTGCCGGCACGGATGCCCCAGCGTTCACGGCTGCACTTCCGAATGACAAGATTCCAGTCGCGCCACTTGTTCTTGTTGCCGTGCATTTGAGCGGACTCGTCTATGTAGTCGATGCAGCGCGTCAACTCTTCTTCGCCGAGGTCGTCGATCAGCCGGGCGTATTCCTCTTCGGTGAGCCGCACCCATCCATGCGCGCCGTGCTTATGGCGGGGGACCTCGGGGCGGTCATCTTCTGCAGCGTTATACTGCGCCGTTACGGTAGAGCGTTCGTTGTAGCGCGCTGCCAGGTACTCGCGGAAACGATCGTTCTTGACCTTGCGAATCTCGCTCAGTAGCGGCTTATTGAGCTTTTCGGACGCCGACCAGTTGTATCGACACCAGTTGAGGATCAGCAGCTCCTTGGTCTGCGCGCTATACCGAATGACATTGTGCGCGCTATCCAGGCGTTTCAGCAGGCGCTCCACGGAATCGTTGTTGTACCCTGTCTCGTTGGCAATTTGCTTGATGCTGACCTCGTAACAGCCGCAGAGATTGGTGTGCGGATTGGTCATGCAGTAGAGATAGATGTACCGATCCTCGGGCGTAAAGTCATCGACGACCTTGCTGTCCGTCCAAAAGTCCATGCTGATATTCCGATAGCTCGCCATAGTGTTCACCTCCTTCGGTGGGCTGTCGCCCGGTTCCCCGGGCGACCGTTTCAGAATGGCAGCTCTCCATCATCCTCGCCGACTTCGCTAAAGTCACCGTAGTCAGAGGCGGGATATCCACCGGGAGCAGCGCCGCCATAAGAGCCGCCCGGCGCACCGTAGCCCTGACTCTGCTGAGGATATCCGCCCTGCGGCGCGTAACCGCCCTGCTGATAGCCGCCTCCGTCACCGTCGCGTTTGGAATCCCCAAAGTAAACATTGTCGGCTACAATCTCGGCGGATCGGCGCTTGTTGCCGTTGTTGTCCTGCCAGTCGCGGATCTGCAGTCGCCCCTCGACGATCGCCATGCGTCCCTTGCTGAAATATTTGCAGACGAATTCAGCAGTCTGGCGCCAGGCAACGATGTCGATGAAATCCGTTTCCTTTTCCCCGGACTGGCTTTTGAAATCGCGGTCGCAGGCGACGGAGAAGCTGGTCACAGAAAGGCCGGACTGCGTACGCCGCAATTCTGGGTCGCGGGTCAATCGACCCATGACGATGATCTTATTCAGCATCGGCCGTATCCTCTGACTCGTCAGCGTTTCGCAGCACCAACATCTTCATGCGGTACAGCGCACTGCGCGCCTGCTGAATGGCATCGAGAACTCTTTCGACATTGTAGCTGTTCTCACCCTTGATGGTCGCTTCCAGCACATCGCGCTCAGTTTCAGCGCGGATCAGCTCCTCGTAGCGATCCTGCGGAACGAGGACAAAGCCGGGGTCAAGCATCAGATCAGCGACCAGCTCAGCGGGGGTCTTTTTGGTATCTTCCATAACGGTCTCCTTTCGTTTCTTTCTCAATGATTTCGATAGCCTTGCGGCACTGGCCGACATCAAACATTCCGATGTGGGTCTTCTCCACAGGCAAGCCCATCTTCTGGGCAAGCCACGCATAGGCCGCGTTGCGATGACCGCGAAAGCGGCCATACTTCCACAGAGGGTCAAATGCGGCGTGTGCAGCCTTTTTCCAATTCCGCAGTTCCGCATTGGCGAGGCGGCCGAGGGGCTTGTCCGTCCCCTTATGCACACCGACGTATGCCATGCAGTTCCGGCAGAGATAGATTTTGCCGTAGCTCTTGCCGTAGATGACCTTGCTGTCGACATACTCAGTCTCTCGACCGCAGTAGTCGCAATAAACTTTCCTCACGGATGCCATGCCTCCTTGTATCTGGCGATCTGCTCTGGGGTGTCGGTTTCGATGCCGACCTCCTGGCACTCGGAAATGATGCCGTCCAAAAAAACACTCATTTCCTTGGTGGAATACTCGCTGGTGCCTTTGATCGCCCGGTAATGAATGAACTTCTTCCCCTCGACATAACCGACGCCGGTTTCTGCGTAGTGCCGCGCCACCAGTGCAGGCGGTACGCCCTCCCGTAGGGAAAACAGTACCTTGCACTCGTTCCCGGCCTCGTCGGTGTATGTCTCGCCGGTGCCGTAGCGCCGGAGCATTTCCTCGTAAACAGAGTCCTTGTCCGACTTCACCGCGCCGGCCAATTTCTCAATCAGCGACCACGCGTAGTTGTTCGCGTTGAGGCTTCGGGGGATGACGCGCCTTTTGATGGAGAATGTGATCTCCTGATCTCCGAGCGCGTCCCACAGCTTCTTGCAGCTCTCGCGGGTTGTGATAGTCAGGACGCTTTCGCCGGTGCGGGAGAACGACCAGTCTTTCAGCTTGCCGTTCATAATGCAGCCCACTTCTCCTGATAGACCTGCATCAGATCCACTGCCCGGAGCCAGTCGAAGAAGTCGGAAATGACAGGGAAGATGCTGGGAGCGTCCTCACGGAAGTATGTTTCCGGCCATACATCGCGCCCGTTGCTGGCGATGTAGGTAAACTGCCGCGCTTCGGGGATTAACTCGAAGTAGGTGGGGTGCTGGGTACTGCCGAAATATTTTCCAGCGTCATAGCTCTTGGTGAACTTGACGTCGATGATTTCCCCGGCTTTCAAGCAGTCCAGACGGCCGTACAGCAGCAGGCTCACGCCGCCGACTTCGACAACCTTCTTGGCCTTGTACTGGAGGATGCCCCCGGCGCACCGTCGAGCGACCTTTTCGGCAGCGGCATACCACTGATTGTTCGGATCGCCGCGGCCGTTGATAATGCTCGTCACCAAATCTTCAAAGTCGATGCCGTTCTGCATGGCCTCGGTGGTAGGCGTCGGCTCCCGGCGCAGCGTCAGCATAAACTCCGCCATCGGGTCGCGCTCCGTTGTCATATCCTCATAGGGGTTGCCTTTCATGGTGTAGAGCCAGGACGACAGCAACGAATGGGTCATCAGGTAGCGTCCCATTTACTCAGCTCCCTTCTCCTCTCCGGGCGCTGCCGGCGCGGGCGTGTACTTTTTCAGAACCTTATCGTAGAACAGGCCGCACTCCTTAACCTTCTTGTTCCAGAGGACGCCCAGCTCCTTGTTGGAGGTCAGCGCGTGCTTAATGGCCTGATATTTCGGCATGGCGGCGTTGGCGGTGTCTGCATCGACAATGTCGGCGATGATGGCCGTGCCCTCAACCATCGCGGCCTCGTATGCCGCCTGATCGACTGCGTTCTGCTCGACCTCGGCGGTGGCCTTGGCGTTGTACTCGGCGAACAGCTTCGTCAGGAAGTCGTTAGGGCTGGTCGGGCCGAGTGCGGGGATCTTGCGAATGCCGGAGATGCCGCGCGTCCCCTTGGCGAAATACCTCTCGCAGTTGGAGAAGCCGATGGTGCGGTCATTGCCGTAAATCTCCACGAAGCCGCCCAAGTCCATAGGCTCCCAGACATTGTTTTTTGTCTGCCCCTCGACCTTGATGCGGAGGCGGGTGTTGTCGCCGTCCTTTTCCTCGGTGGCGTGGAACACAATGACGATGTTCTTCTGCAGCTCATAGAAGCAGTAGTCCATCAGCCGGACGAACTCCTTACCGACGAAGCCATAGCCCTTGAGAGAGAGGCTGCCGTCGCGCTGGCCATACTTCGGGTCTTTCTTGATAGCCCACAGGGACATGAGGGAAATAAGCTTGCCGCCGGTATCAAAGACGAGGGTATCGAAGTCCTGAAGATTGATGGGGGTGAGATCGCCGAGGATCTCGTCGTAGCTCTGGGGCTGGATGTACGGCTTGCGGTAGCGCGGCTCGATGCGGTCGATACCGAAGTCAACGTCGATGTGCAGGGGATTGGGGGCGGACAGTGCCAGAGTGGATTTTCCGATGCCGGGATAACCGGCGATCAGCATGCGGATTTTCTTTGCGCCCTCCTGGATGTCGTTCGGGTTTCTAATCATGGTGATAGCTCCTTTCAGTTGGTAGCGGCTTCGCGCCGCAGAGTGATGATTTCGTGGCACCGGAAACCGAAATTGCTTTCCCGGTACATTCCGGTCAGCTTGAACTTCTCCTCGTCATAGATGCTGGAGCAATTCACTAAGCCCTCGGTCTTATCGGGGTGATAGGCGCGGAACGCGGCACAGGCCGCGTGAGCGTCCGGGGCTTCGACCTCAGTCCAGCCGCCGAAAAACGGCTGACCGTCCGTGCCGTAGGTAAAATAGAACTTTGCCATTATCGCGCCTCGCTTTCCCACTTGATGCCGCCGCCGCTCAGACTGACGGCCATTGCGCCGAGGAATTTGACGTCGTCCTCGTCCAGCCCGATAAAGTCTCTCTCGCCAGGCGTGGTGAAGCCTTCTTTGAGAATCACGATGTTTCCGACAATGGGATTTCCGTGGCGCACGGTATCGTAGAGAATGCAGCCGAACAAATTGAGCGGCAGACCGTGCAGCAGTCCTTCCTCGTTGACGACCATGCAGAACGGATCGGGTAGGCCCTTCGGGTGTACGACCTCGATCCATCCGCCGACAGCCTTTCCGATGGTCTCATAGGCAGGCTCGCCGAACTCCCTGACCTGCATCTTGTTTTCGGTAGTGATAACCAGTCCTTTCATCAATGCTCCTTTCCGGGGAAGCACTCCGGCTCCTCCCATGCGTCGGACTGCTTGATGCAGATATCGCAGCCGACGATATTCAAATCGTTGTCTCTGAAAATTTCCTCGCACTCTTCACCACAGACGGGGCAAATCGGGAAGGTCGGCTCCTTGCCGTCCGGGTAGCCGGTGCGCTCCATGTTTTGGATAACGGGGTGGTCTGGCAGATCGTAGTTCATTCGGTTTCACCTGCCTCTGCGATGTAGCGGCGGACGGTGGCGGTCAGCCAGTCCTGTGTGGTGGCGTAGCCCTCAGCCTCTATCAGCCGTTGCAACGCCTCGTAGTCGGCGGTTTCGAGCCTTGCCGAGATACGACAGGTCAGCCGATGCGCGTCCTTTTTGACCGCTTTGCGGCCCTCTGCCAGCTCCGGTGCGAAGTGCGCGTAGAGCGCCGCCATCGCGTCTGGCCGCAGGCTCACGCCGTAGGCGTCTCCGTTCTCGCACTTGCTTTGAACGGTCTTGTCGTACTTGGGGTAGATGGCTTGTACCACCGCGACCATATCCTTGGCCGGTATCTGCTTGGAAAGCCGGAGCTCTCTCAGCTCTTCAGCCACGGTCGCACCTCCTTTGTTCTTGACGCGGCTCGACCCGGCTGGTAAACTGTGTACGGGTATCCATTTGCCTGAGTCCGTTCCCGTTGCGCCGGGGCGGACTCTTTTTTCGTTTCTGCGCGGCAATCACAGGCTTCACCCGGGTCATTATTGCTCCCGCAAAGCGGGCAAGTCCGGTAATATGCCATCTTCATCACTCCTTTCGAATTGCTGCAGCCTCGGCCGCTTTCATTGTGGCAACCTGTTCGTCCAGCCATTCCGCATTGCCGGGAACAGCTAAAAATGCTTTGAAACACTCCAGTGTCTTTGCTGCAAGGTGCATACGGACGTGCTCGGGGATCAGCGATGTGTCGATTTTGATTTCATCGGTCAGCTCGCCTTCGAGGGATATTCGGCGGTCATCCTGGCTGGCGCTTCCGGGCAAAGTGCTCACCTCCTTACATACTGTTTAGCCGATTAAACACCCTTGGTAAAAAAAATACGCTCTACGGTGGTATCGAGCGCCTGCGCAAGTTTGACCAGCGTCTTCGAGGTTGTCGTTCGGTCGATGCCATTTTCAAGGGCAGAAATAGTCCCACGGCTTACTCCGCTCTTCTCTGCCAGCTCTTCCTGCGTCATTTTCATGGCTTCGCGCAGTTCCTTAATCTTGTAGCCCATGCCGTTTCCTCCTTTCTTGGTTGACGGAAGTGTTCAACCGATTACACAGACATACTACACTATGCACAAGAGCGTGTCAAGTGGGTTGCACAAAAAATGTTCAATAAATTTCACAGCCGCATTGACACCGGCCGCACCTCAATGTATAATGTATTAAACAAATTTAGGGGGACATTCTCATGACGCTCAGTGATTTCGTGAAGGAATATCGCAAAGAACACGACTTGTCGCAGCGCCAGTTTGCGGCTATCTGCGGTCTGTCAAACGGCTATATTTCCATGCTGGAGAGAAACTTGAACCCTAAGACCGGACTTCCGCTAACGCCATCTCTGCCGGCTCTCAAAAAGATTTCCACAGCTATGGGGATGTCTCTGGGAGATCTTCTCACGGCCGTGGACGATATGCCCATCGATCTGCTGTCGGATATTTCCGAGGACTGCGCAAATGAATTGTCCGCCCTCACGAAAGAGGGCGGACCTATGGACGATATGGATATTGCGCTTACGACGCTTATTCTCCAACTTTCTCCCGAGAAGAAAGCGGAGGCTCTTCACTATCTTCAGTACCTCGCCAACCGGCAAGAAGGCTGATTGCCTCTCTCTTTCTGTCCTGGGCCAGTTTTTCCACAATCCGAAGTATTGCGGCTGCTTCTTTGCTCGAAGGCATCTAATCAACTCCAATCGTATATTCTTGCCGGTGGTGTATGTAAGGATTGTAACAGAAATGCACACGCTTTTGCTCGAAAAGAAATAAAATCACTTTTGACAAACAACGACATTTTGTTGCTGTATGATGGGAAATTGGAGGTAATTTTATGATCATCACGACCACACTATCTGTCGAAGGACGCACGGTCTCCGAATATCTCGGCATCGTATCGGCGGCGCAAGTCATGGTCATGCCCGGCGGGAACAAGGGTGTGCAGCGCGGCTGGCAGGCTGGTGTCGATGGAGCGACGGAAATCCTGTTGCAACAAGCGGCATCTCTTGGCGCGGATGCCGTTGTCGGGGTAAGCTACACACCTTTCGGTATGAATATCTGCGCGACTGGGACAGCTGTCCGCTTAATTTAAGTCCATATTCCGATACCCTATGGATAGGGTATCTATACCGTATCCATACCGTACCGATACCTCGCGTGCGCGCGTGCGTGTGCGCGCGATCGTGCGCGCACTGTCTCTGTACCTGTATCTGTATCTGAGACTGTATCTGTAATCTGTTTCTGATTCTGAATATCTACTACTGCAAATCTATCGTTAGAAGGGGGTGGCGCTGTTGCCGAGAAAACCTGCAAAGCACCCGGCGAAGCCGAAGCGGGGCAAGAAGCTGGAAGTCGAAGAGCCGGGCGTTCTCTACGGTCGGTACAGCAGTCACAACCAGAAGGATATTTCCGTAGAGCAGCAGTTTGAAAAGGGCTACGAGCTGGCGGCGGAGTATGGCATCAGGATCATTGACACCTATGCCGACCGCGCCGTTTCCGGCCGCACCGACAAGCGCCGTGACTTCCAGCGCATGATGACTGACGCCGCAAAAGGGAAGTTCCGCTATGTAATCGCGTGGAAGTCTAACCGCATGGGGCGCAATATGCTGGAGGCTCTGATCAACGAAGCTCGGCTTCAGGATCTGGGCGTTCGCGTTCTCTATGTGGAGGAGGATTTCGACGATACTGCGGCTGGACGCTTCGCCGCCCGCTCGATGATGAATGTCAACCAGTTCTATTCCGAGAACATGGCCGAGGACATCAAGCGCGGCCTGTATGACAACGCCGCGAATTGCATGGTGGCGAACGGCCATCTGCCCTACGGCTATAAAGCGGACGAAACGCTGCACTATGCCATCGACGAGCCGAAGGCTGCGGTTATCCGGGAGATATTCACTCGCGTTTCCTGCGGTGAGGCTTTCGTTGATATCATGGCCAGCCTAAATGCCCGGGGAATCAAGACCTCGTACGGTCGCCCGTGGGGGCGGTCGAGCTTTCAGAAGATCCTTTCCAACGAACGGTATCGCGGCATCTATATCTACGGCGATGTCCGCAAAGAGGGCGGCATCCCGAGGATTATCAGTGACGAGCTTTACTTCAAGGTCCAGGAGGTGATCACCACGAAGAAGAATCCGCAAGGGCGTCACCGCGTCAATGGTGACTATCTGCTTACCGGCAAGCTGTTCTGCGGACACTGCAAAAGTCCAATGACCGGCATCTCCGGCACCAGCCGCTCTGGCAACCTGCATTACTACTACGTCTGCCAGAAGCGTCGCACGGAAAAAACCTGCGAGAAGAAAAACCTGCGACGGGACGACATCGAGCTTCAGGTAGCAAAGGCGATCAAACGCCGCACACTGGATGATGATACGATCAACTGGATTGCCGACAGCGTGGTCGAGTATAGCCAGCATCAGGAAAGCGCAAGCGGGATCGGGCTTTTGGAGGACCAGCTGAAGGACACGCAGCGCAGTATCAAAAATCTCATGGCGGCGATAGAGCAGGGCATCATCACGCCTACCACAAAAGCCCGTCTCATGGAGTTGGAAAAGGAACAGTCGGACATTGATCGGAAAATCACAATGGCAAAAGCTGACGTCATTCCTGTCAACAGAGATCAGCTTGTAGGGTGGCTGAAAAAGTTGCAGGCCGGAGATGTCCACGATAAGAAATACCAAGCGGAGTTATTCGACACTTTCTTGATTGCAGTCTATGTCTACGACAACCCGGACGGTCAGGACTACATGAAGGTCGTATTCAACTACGCAGGAAGTAAAAACACGGTTGAGATCCCGCTGGATCCATCGGTTATCGACAATGTAGAAAATATCGAAACGGGCGCTGTTCGTTTAAGCTCTGCCCAGGTCCACCACGTCGTCGCGGACTGCATATCGTTCGCGACGACTTTTTTTCAAAAAGTCATCTCTCGCTCATTCCGTCGCTCCTCCTCTCCAAACCGAACCCGCTGCGCTGGGCTTCGGTTTGGTTTTGATAAGGTATAATAAGTTGCGCAAAATTGGCAAGAAAAAGTAGACACGGCTTGCCGGTCTCTGGTAGAATGAAGTTGCTACACAAACATTCGA
>ERZ772883.45-NODE-45-length-135577-cov-6.659745_pt1 | contig 135577 bp, 138 predicted proteins | sample MGYA00580575_ERZ772883 | MGnify/ENA primary metagenome ERZ772883 (study PRJEB29015, sample SAMEA2737666) | human gut metagenome | biome: human gut; feature: human-associated habitat; material: faeces | place: China | collected 2012 ... | reverse complement strand
GCCGGAGCTGCCGATCTGCGCGCCATTGCCGGAGCTGCCGATCTGCGCGCCATTGCCGGAGCTGCCGATCTGCGCGCCATTGCCGGAGCTGCCGATCTTCGCGTCATCGCCGGAGCTGCCGATCTGCGCGCCATCGCTAACATCAACATCTTCCGGTTTCGGCATCTCCTTTATCGTTTTTTCATAAAGGAAATCAACGCAAGCTTGTATAAAGCCCTTAAAGCCAAGCTTGAAACCGATTTTTATAGTACTTGTCGCGAACTTTCGCCCGTCGCCCGTGACCGGCTCGTCGATTGCCTCAACCGTCGTGAACTCGCTGAACTGTCCGTCCGGCTGCACAAGCGGATAATAGTCAAGCGTGTCAAACGGGTTGACGCAGTAGTGCGTAACACCGGAGCAGCAGATACCGTGACCGTTTTTCTTATAAACGGTATCCTCTTCGTACTTATGCCCACGACATATCAAGCCGGGGTTGTATGCTTTGTAACCTCTCTCGTTCATTGTTGACATACCCATCCTTTTCGTTTATAATCGAATTTGTTGATATACCCAGCCGCTTTCCGATCTGCTTATCGGGGGCGGCATTTTCAATGCCTGTGAATCTTCGTGCCGTCCGGCATGATGAAGAAATCCGCGTCCGTAGCCGGTGTGTAACGCTTGCCGTCGAGTTTCCCGGCCTTGTCCATGTCCGCCCAGCCGTAAGACTGCGCGATCTCGCGTATCTCATTGGCGCGCTCTGTGATGATGTCGAGGTAGACGATCACAGCAAACAGCACCAACGCGAGAGCGCCGACGATCAGGACACTTAATGTCTCTATGCTCATTTCCCGGCCTCCTGCCATGCTCTTTCACTCGCCGTGCTGCGCTCCTCCAGCTCAAGCACTCCCTGACGGAAGAGCACACCGAAGAAGTAGAACACCCCGGCAGTGACCGTCAGCCAGCCTAATACACTATCCATATCTTTTCTTTCTCCTTTCCATTCCCGCGCGTAAGACTTCATCAGCGTCGGGATAATTGTGTTTTCTTATGTACGCTTTCTTTGCTGCGTTCTCGCGTTCCTGCGCCTTGCCAGCCTCACAGTCAGCGTGGCAGCCAACGCGGCGGAACTCACAGCCTTTGCAGGGTCTCATTTGCCTGTCCTCACAAACCGTATAAACGGCTCACGGAGAACCTTGACGCGGTTGCCGCTCTGTATTGCCGGAAACTCAAGCTTGCCCTCTTTGAATTTCACGTTGATATCATAGGGCTTGCAGCCGATGACGCTTGCGGCCTCCTGCGGTGTTAACGTGGCCTTGTCCATGGCCTCGATATCGTCAATCGTCACTCATGACCACCTCCAATAAGTTTGCGCCGCATCGTTGCGGGCATTTATCGCGTTTATCATGTTCTGGTTGATCTGCACCTGCATATTCTCCATTTGCGTCTTTAGCAGCTGCGTCCGGGCTAATGTGCCGTCGATATAACGGCCGCCCACATTCACCCAGCCCGGATACTCGCTCCGTTGGTAAACCTGCGCATACGCTGGAATCGGCTTTGAGGCATATTCTGCCTCTCGCAACACAGCGCGAACTTCTTCATGTATGTACGGTGCTGTCTGCCATGAATACTCTTTGTCTTGCGTCAGCTTTTGCCGCAGATATGGGGCTAAGTCCTCGCACGGCGGGACGCTGTTCACACCTTGCCCTCCTTTTCCTTTTTCAGTCCGTCAAGTCTGCCCTGCAAGTACCCACGGACGTAATCCGCGCCGTCGGGCGGTATCTGCTTCAGACTGTCTATGACTTCCTTTGCGGTTTTCTTTTCCTGTTCGCTCATGTTTTCACCTCCCCTGAATTTCATCCGTCCAGTTCCTGACCTCCGGCCAGTTGGACGCCATCACGCAGAGCGTGGAATAAACGCCTTGCCACATCGAACGGCGGATATCTTCTATCTCGGCCTCGGTATATATGTCCGTGGTATACGTCCGCATCCGGCGCTCTACTTCGTCGGCTATGGTCTGAATCTGCTCCTTATTAAATTCAAACTGTTTCATCTTCTTTTCTTCCTCTCTGCTTGATACTCTGGCGCTCTGAGCTTTGAGCACCAGTCGGCTATATTCGCCACTGCCGACGATATGACGCCATGCGATGGCTTTAGCAGCAATCTTGTCATTGGCTTCTATCTTCTCGGTCTGGCTCCAACCCCGGAATTGCCCGGTTTCGTCGTCGCGCGCATCGAATGATGTGTGCACTGTATAAAGCATTTTCATTTTCTCTTCTCCTTTTCATTTGCCCCGCTCCTGAGTTTGTTTCAAGGCCGGTTCCTGTGCGTTTCCAGCAGTTCACGGGGCTTATAACCTGCCTTTCGGCTTGTTACCTCTCAATTTCAAGTGCCTGTGCTATGGCGGTCGCTATCTTTTCATTCTCGCGAGCACCGCACATGAACGCCCGTATGGTGTTGGTGGTATAGCCGGTCATCTTCGCTATGTCCGCGTTAGTCAAACGGCGGATTTTCTTTTGCTCGGCTATCTTGCCTCTGAACAATTCGTATATATCGCTCACCCCCCCTCTGCGTTTTATCAGAGAAAACATTGACAATTCGCGGTAAAAGTTGTATTGTGAAAGTGCCAACAGTCCAATACGTTTTTACAGCTTTTTCGGAAAAATCTTTCCGTTATGGCTTGGTTTTGTATTACCTTTTTTGTCTCTCAATGTTTACAGTTGGTATCTTACATCAAAAATTCGTGTATGTCAATCGCATTTACACTAATTTTTGATGTTCAGCGCATTAAACAAAAATACAGCTCCGCAATTAGCGGAGCTGTACAAAAAGGAGATATATAAATATGGAAAAAGATTTAACTAAAGAATCCCGCGAAGCCTTGAGGAAGCTTTGGGAAGCCTATTCTCAGCGCAGGAAGGACGGAATGAGCAAGCAGTTAGCCGTTCGTTTCCTTGCGAAAGACTACGCGGACTATCCCGGTTTCGAGACAATCCGCGCAGAGCTGAAGAGTGCAGGATATCTAAAGGTGTTCATTGTCGATGGCGATTTTGACCTTACCGACAAGGCGATCATCTTTTTTGAGAACTACGATAAGGAAAACATAGAGAAATGGATTGACCGAGGAATAAGCGCGCTGTCAGGGCTTTTATAATCCGAGCTTTTTCATTCGTTCTTCCGTCATCCTTGCGTATTCCTCGATTTTGAGCCGTATTTCCTTTTCGTCTGTCGTAACAGGGAATACTCGTGTCGGTCGTATGTCCATGCACTTGATATTTACATCTCCCCCGTCCACGTCAAGTGTGAGGCGTTCAAGTCCTCCCCCGAACATTACCCCGTCGATTACGAAGAAGCTCTCTGCGCCGGTTGATACGAACATGAATTTTGGTAGTGCCATTTTTGTTCTCCTTTCAATTTATATTCTGGTATAGCTATGTTTGCATTAAAATTTCGCGTGTGTCAAGGAGTCTTGTCATGTTTTATGAAAACCTGCTAAAGCTGTGCAGCTCGCATGGCGTAAAAGTTACGAATGTCGTTACTGAATTAGGATGCAGTCAAGGAAGTATGTCGCATTGGAAAAGAGGCGGCACGCCCAATGCGGCTACACTAAAAAAATTCGCTGATTATTTCGACGTGTCAACAGATGACCTAATCAACGGCGTTGAAGGTGCCAACAGCACCGTTACAGCTTCGGATACGGAAATTTCAGCAGAAAAGCGGGAAATGATTAACTTGATTTTAGCGTTGCCGGATGACAAAGTAAAAGCTCTTTATCAGATAGCAGTTCAAGCGCTCGCTCTGTGAACCATTTGAATTGTTCGGCATTCATCTCGCATATCATGTTTATTAGTTCTTCTCGCTTCTTCTCCACTTTTTTCTTCTCCTTATATTATTTTCGACAAATTTCACTTGATTTTGGCAAAACAAAGTGTTAACATTTAAGCAGCGTAACAATTTATTCACATTATATAATGAAAAGGGGTAATGTCATGGTAAAAAGACTGCTAACGTGTCTACTCGCATTTTCTCTTGTTCTCACGCTCTGTGCCTGTGGCGGCGTAGCCGCGTCAAGCGCGGCGGGGAGCACCAATCCCACCAACAATGCTCCGGCACCTGAACCTGAACCGTCCGCAGCTCCCGCCGCTACGGTTTCAGATGAGTGCTCTGCTCTCGGTTACACCGTGAAAATCGTCGCCGCGCATAAAACTTACGGCTCTGACGGTGATTTGCAAGTTGCTGTCGAGGTCGAGTTTACGAACGATAACACAGACCCCATAGACTTCATGGGAGCTGCGCAGATAACCGTGTTCCAAAATGGTGTGCAGCAGGAAAAGAGCGAAATGTATTTAGGCGATGGCTACGATTGGGATTCATATTACCGTCAGATTAAAGACGGTGCTACTATTAGTGTTTTCGAAGCGTTTCCACTATCCAGTGAAACAGACCCGGTCGAGGTCAACGTTGAAATCATCGACTATAATAAATGGGAAACTGCCGCGAGCGCAACTGCCGTTATTGATTTGACTTAATGCAAGCGCCCCGGCATTGGCGGCAACCTCTGCCGGGGCTGTAACAGATACCTTGTAAACCGACTTATCTGCTACGCTTTTATAGTAGCAGACCCAGCGAAAAATATCTATACGGCTAAGTAGTTGAAATAGCTTTATATTTTGTGAAAAATTTTTGAGGAGATGTAAAAAGTGTCTGCTATTCAGGAATTGCAGCCGTATTGTGACGCTTTTCAAGGTCGAATACGTGAAGCAAAGGATAGTAAAGGTTACACACTGCAAAGGCTGATCGACGAATCCGGCGTACCGAAATCGGCGGTAAACAATATCAGCGCCGGGAAACAGGTCAATCCCTTGCTGTACAACGCCGCCGCGCTGTGCAAGGTGCTTGACCTGTCGCTGGATGATTTGTTCGGGCTTGAGAAGCCCGTTGACAGTCCGGAGGGGCAGCAACAACGCATTCATGAGCTGGAAATCGACAACACCCGGCTCACCGCCGTTGATGAGCAAAAGGATAAACGGCTCGAAACCGCCCGTATTATTGTCGGCGTTCTCGCTGCCGTGTCCACGCTGCTGCTCTTGGCGGTCATAGGTTACATGATTATCGACGCGCACATCCTCAGCGATGGTCTTTTCCGTTCTACGGGAGTATCCGTGTTCTTCGTTTTCCTTGTGCTACTTGTTATTGCGGCGCTTGCCGCCATCGGCTACGCCCTGCGGTTTTTGTTCAGAAAATAAAAATAGCCCCCAGTCGTTAGACCGGGGGCGTTGTTATAGGGTGATGTTATGCAATGCCGAAAATGTAGAGAAGAGATCCCCGACATAAGCAAATACTGTATGTTTTGCGGCGCAAAGCAGCAGTCGGAGCCGCGCACGGTAAAGAGCCGGGGAAACGGTATGGGCACGGTCTACAGGCGCGGAAAGACGTGGACGGCAAAGGTGACAATAGACTACGCGGCCGGGAGTGATGGTGTGTCGCGCCCCGTCTCGCGCACTAAGGGCGGCTTTAAGACAAAGAAAGAAGCGGTGAACTATTTACCCGTCCTGAAGCTCGCGCCGCGTGAGAAGCCCAAACAGGCGACGTTCAAGCAAATCTATGAGGCGTGGCAGCCGACGCACCGCGCCGGGAAGTCTACGATGGATTGTTACAAGGCAGCATATAAATATTTCGCGCCGGTCTATCGGCTCTATATCTCGGATATAGACATTGACGATCTGCAAGACTGCCTCGACGAATGCAACAAAGGGCGGCGCACAAAAGAGAACATGAAAGCCCTATGCGGCTTGCTCTATAAATTTGCCATCCCCCGGCACTACGTCACACTTAACATGGGGCAGTACCTCACCGTGAGCGGCGACAGCGGCACGAAAAACGCGCTGCCGGATGATGCTATACCAAAGCTTGAGAAGCACGTAGACGGCGTTTTTGGCGCGTCTATCGTGCTGTGCCAATGTTACCTTGGCTTTCGTCCTGCCGAGTTTGTAGCGCTCGACGCGGCGAATTACAACAGCAAAGAGCGGGCATTTATCGGCGGCGCTAAAACGGAGGCCGGGACGGATCGCACTGTCACCGTCTCCCCGAAGATTCAGAAATACATTGACAAGGCCATGCAGGGCAAAACCAGCGGTGCGGTGTTCACCGATGAGGACGGGAAGCCGTTCACGACCTCACGATATCGGGACCTGTTTTATTCAGTGCTTGAGAAGTGCGGCATAGATAATCCCATCGTCGAGCGCGACGGGAAGAAATTTTACACCTATACTCCGCACAGCTGCCGTCACACATTCGCAACGCTTATGAAACGTGTCGACGGAGCGGATCGTGACAAGCTCGCCCTCATCGGCCACACAAGTGATGAAATGCTGCGGCATTATCAGGACGTAAACTACGCGGATTTGAGGAAGATAACAGATGCACTATGATGTTGATAACGGCGTTGATAGTTTTTCTTGAATAGGCTCTTGAAGAGCCATATTTTGATGCCTTTCTATTATCAACCTACTATCAACAAAAGCCCGCAAACCGTTGAAAATAGGTGCATTTTTCGTGAATGGCATTCAAGAGGTCAGCGGTTCGATCCCGCTTATCTCCACCAACGACAGACCGTAAGGCCAACTCCTTACGGTCTTGTTTTATCTATGGTTCAGATACACCTCTCCCGCTTCCCACAACAATTAAATTAAGTACACACTGCGTCCATTTCCAATACGAAGATGGGCGCTTTTTATTTTACCAACAATGTAGGAAAACATCTGAAGCAGGAATCTGCGTCTGTGAAAACGGAAGACAAAGAAAAGCTCCGCGCGCAAGAAAGAATCCGCTATTCCCAGAGAGGTGTATGTCTTTACAAGTGCGGCGTTGCAAACGGCACGTTCTATACGTACTTCAAGCGCAAGGAGGACATCGTCTTTGCTCTGAGCCGCGAGATGTATCAGGAGGTTCTGGACAAAGCTCTTGAGTACCCCGGCGCATTTATGGAGAGGCTTTCCTTTTTCATGACAAGTTTCACGGATCGAATTGAAAAGAGCGGACTGAAGCTCTGTCAGGAGTGGGTGCGCAACACCGTTGATCCCGACCTCGTAGAAAATGAGGACGACCGCAGCAAGCTTGCTTTTGACATTCATTCGCTGACTGTGCTGCTGGAGGACGGTATTGAGCGCGGCGAGTTGGCATCTGACGCACCGGTCAGTATTCTGGCGTACACGCTGGCGGATATTCTGTACGGAGAGATGCTGTGCTGGGATATGTCAGGCGGTGCATATTGCTATGCAAAACGGACAGAAGAATTTTGTAATCTGTTTCTGGGGTCGATAATGGCTCCGTATCTGATAAGAAAGGACGTAACACAATGAAGAAACTTGGATTTGGTCTTATGCGTCTGCCGGTCATAGAGGGCAAGCCCGACAACATTGATCTGAACACGCTCAGCCAGATGGTGGATCTCTATCTTGAGCGCGGCTTCACTTATTTTGACACGTCGTATGTCTACCACAACGGCGCGTCCGAAACCGCTATCCGCGAGGCGCTCGTTAAGCGCCATGACAGAAGGGACTTCCTTCTGGCTTCAAAATTCCCCACCTTTATCCGCCCCGCCGAGGATCAGGTAGAGAACATCTTTCAGGAGCAGCTGGATAAATGCGGCGTAGAGTATTTCGACTACTATCTGCTGCACAACCTCAACCGCGAGATATATGCAACCGAGGTCAAGGACGCGCACCTCTTCGACCACATGAAGCAGTGGAAGGAGCAGGGCAAAATAAAGCACATCGCCTTCTCATACCATGACGACGCGGCGCATCTCGACGAGATACTGACGGAGCACCCGGAGGTCGAGGCCGTCCAGATTGCGCTGAATTATTACGACTGGGAAGAGCCGTTCATGCAGGCGAAGAAGTGCTACGATGTGATACGCAAGCACGGCGCGCAGGTAATAGTTATGGAGCCGGTCAAGGGCGGCATGCTCGCCAATGTCCCGGACGACGTCATGGTTGAAATGAAGGCTAATGACGCTGCCGCCTCCCCCGCAAGCTACGCCATCCGTTTCGCCGCGTCGCTCGACGGCGTGATGGTAGTGCTCTCCGGCATGAGCAGCATGGAGCAGGTGGAGGATAACACCGCCTATATGCAGGACATGAAGCCGCTGACGGAAAAAGAACAGGCAATTACCCTGCACGCGAAAGAAGCGTACCGCAGGGTGTGGAAGTATAACTGTGCCGATTTCGACAAGCTGGATGACAACGCTGCCGGTGTGCCGATATCCGGCATCATCCGCGCTTACAACAGTTTGCTGATTCAGCCTAACCCATACTTCGGTGCGGAGCTTAACTACTATAAGACATTCCGCTCTGCATACGACCGCACATTTGAAACCGCGGATTACTCTGCCCAGACCGAGGTCATAGGCGGCGCGTTTGATGTGAATGAAGCGCTCAGGGAAGCGATTGAGTTCCAGGTCAAGAACGGCTTCTAAAAACCTGATAACTTCATAATTGTAAAGCCATCTGCACGGAGCTTTCCGGCAGGTGGCTTTTTATAACAGGAGGGATAAACGATAGCGTGGATACTCGCGGCAGTGCTCTCTCCTCTCATCCTCATAGATGTGATCCGAATAGCCGTTGTGGAGGGCGGCTGATCCTGACCAGTAATTCAACCGATTATGTCAGGGCGGATGGAATCCGCGTGAAAAGGAAACATACACGTATATATGCTATAACAAGGTGCGGAGAAGCTGCCACTGCGGCGGGCCGGCCGACTACACAGCTCACATTCTGGATGCAAAGATAAAATCATATTTGCGTAAGTTGTTTGCAGTTGTATGTCGCAGATTCAATATCAGCTGTTTAAAGCTCGACTCATCAACTCTATCCAGCAAGTCGATTCCACACGCCAGATCATGTTGACAGAAGTCTTAGATTCAGCATACGCAAGCCCTGCAACATCATATATGCCTCGTCTATCAGCCCACGCAGCCTGAAAGAGCTCTTCGACCGCCTCTATATAGTCTGGTAACGTCACAAGATATCCCATATGGTTTTGCCGAGGTGGTATTTTGTGTCTATTCATGAAGAGATTGACAGAGCCATAGTTGATATCCGGACATATAGGGGTTACTCGCAGGAATATCTCGCGCTCGAATGCGACATGAGTGTTTCATATCTGCGCCGAATTGAACACGGTACTGCGAACCCAACTATTGATAAGCTCTCCCATATAGCGAAAGTTCTGGAAGTAGATTTCAGAAATCCATTCTGCGTTCCCGAAACAGCAGGTGCTACTGTATGAGTAATACATCTGCCAAAACATTTAAGGTTCTTTTTTGTAGTGTCTGTCAACTTCATTTCAAAGGCTTTTCCGGTTATGCTCTACTTTTATTTTTTCCAATATGCTAAAAGTTGGGTGTACCCGAGTTTACCCAGCTACCCCAACTTTCAGTTTAGAACCTTTCATTTCAGCACAGCAGTAAATTCTATTATCCCCGGCTGGGGCGCGGCAGCTTTTATCGTCCCTTTGTGCGCCTGCACTATGCTGCGCGCGATGGACAGCCCTATGCCGAAACCGCCCGTCTCTGATGAGCGCGATTTATCCGGTCTATAGAAGCGGTCAAACAGCTTGTTCAGCTCCTCCTGCGGGAGTTCCGCGCAGGCATTCAAGCAGCGCAGCACGACTCCCGCTTTCTCCTTTTTGAGTCCGATCCTCACGGGAGCCGAATCCAACGCGTATTTCATGGCGTTATCCAGCAGGATCGAGCAAAGCTGGCGTATCTGCGCCTCGTCGCCGTGGTAGCTCAGGCCGCTTTCAATGTCCTGCTCCAGCGTGAGCCCCGCCGCCTGCGCCGAATCCGCAAAGGACTCCGCCGTCTCCGCGACCGCCGCCGAGATATCGAAGTCCGCCATTATCACCGGCGGGCGCTCCTCATCCATACGCGAGAGTGTCACAAGGTCGTTCACAAGGTCGCGCATCTTATCAGTCTGCGCCTGTATTTTATCGATCCACTTGTTCTTGCCGGTCTCCATTTCAAGGATGCTCAGACAGGTCGTGATGACCGTGAGCGGCGTTTTCAGCTCGTGTCCCGCGTCGGTAATGAACTGCTTCTGCTGCTCGGCGCTGCGCACCACGGGGTCTATCGCGCGGCGTGAGAACAGCCGCAGCAGCACATAGGTCATCAGCGTGCAGAAAACTATCGCCGCAGCCGAACCCGTCAGCTGTCCCTTAATGGATAAAAGATCCTGATAGCAGTCGAGGAACACCGCCATGTTCCTGTCCTCGCCGGTGTGCACCACAAGGTACTTATACCCGCTCACGTAGCCATAGCCCTCGCCGTGCTTCAGCGCGATGGAGAGGTAATGATCCACATTCTCCTCCGTTACCGCCGCGATGCTGTTGAGGTCGGCGTCTTCAAGCTCGCCCGCGTCATTATAGCGCAGGACAAAAAAGCGCGTCGAGAACGGCGTCTCGATATTTATCGGGTCGTTCGGCCGACGCTCGGGGCGCTCTCCCTCCGGGTGATCTCCCCGCTGCTGGCTTGGAAAGCTCCCCTGATTCTCTGCAATAAAGCTCAGCACCTCATTGAGCCTCGAGTTTGTGGACACCAAGCTCGTCACGTCTACTATCACGCTCAGCAGCAGCATGACCAGCAGCACCGAAAGCATCGCTATGCGCACAAATCTTTTCTGGAGCTTTGCTATCATTTCGCCGCCTCCAGCACATAGCCCATGCCGCGGATGACGCGGATAGCCGCTGCGGAGCCGATGGCCTTGAGCTTCTTTCTGAGGTTCGAGATATGCACCCACACGACGCTGACCTCGGCCTCGCTGTCCCAGCCCCAGACGCTTTCCATTATCTTATCCGTGGAGAAAATAACTCCCGGAGAACGCATAAGCAGCTCCATCACCTGGTATTCACGTCCGCTCAGGCGCACTGCCTCCGTGCCGCAGCAGAGCATCCCGCTGCCGCACTCCATGCTCAGATCGCCCACCGTCAGCCGCTGAGATCGGTACTCCCCGCCGCGCCTGAGCATCGCGCGCAGCCTTGAGAGCAGCTCATCCGGCGCAAAGGGCTTTGGCAGATAATCATCCGCGCCAGCGCCAAAGCCGGCAATGCGGTCGTCCTTCTGTCCCTTTGCGGTCAGGAGCATGACCGGTGTCGCGACGCCGTCCTCGCGCAGGCGGCTGAGCACCTGAAGTCCGTTCAGCTTCGGCATCATTATATCGAGAATTATCGCGTCATACGCACCTGTCGATGCGTACTCATAGGCGTCCGCGCCGTTATGCACGGTATCTACCGTATACAGATTCTTTTCCAGAAAGAAACTCAGCGCTTCGGCAAGGTCTTTTTCATCTTCCGCGATCAAGAGCTTCATAACGTTCTCCCGTTATACTTATTTTATATAAACAAATTGTAATCGTCTTCCCTAAAGCTTGCCTAAAGAAATTTCCCGTCTGCGCTTTAAGCTGCCTTTAGCTTTGCGGCATATATTATAGCCGAGCAAGGGTCAGGCGACCCAAAACGCTCCGAAAGGATACGATCAATATGAAGAAAATCATTGCTTCTATACTCGCCTTCTTTTCCCTCGGCTCAGCAGCGGAAACCACCGAGCCGACCGCGACGGCGGCAGCCGCGGCGGCGGTAAGCGAGTATACAGTCATCAGCGGCGAAGTCCTCGAAATAAACGACAGCTCGCTGACGCTCCTTCTTGATATGGGTGAAGCACCCGACGGGCAGCCGCCCGAGAAACCTGACAGTGATACTTCCAACAGCCAGCCGCCCGAGAAACCCGACGGCGATGCGTCCAACAGCCAGCCGCCTGAAATGCCTGACGGGCAGGCTCCGAACGGCCAGATGCCCGGAGGCAGAACTGTGACCGTCGATACCTCCAATGCGATTATAACATGCGGCGGCGCGGAAGTCACTGTCAAAGATATCTCCGTCGGCGATAAAGTCTCCGTCTCAGCAAAGGACGGTGAACTGAGCTATACCGAAAGCGACGCCGCTCCCGGCTCCGCACCCGGCGGCGCACCGGGCGGCTTCGGCGGCAGCAGTGAGGTCACTCAGGGCAGCAGCGCGAACACCATAAGCACTGGCGGCGAATACTCCGGCGAAAGCTACAGCTCCACCGGCGACGATGAAAACGCCCTGTGCATCGACGGCGCTGCCGTCACGCTCTCCGCGGTCACGGTGAGCAAGTCCGCAGGCTCCAGCTCCAACCCCGAGAACGGCGACTTCTACGGCGTCAACGCCGCGATCCTCGCGACAAACGGCGCGACCGTGGACATTAAGGATGCCGATATCTCTTCCTCCGCGCAGAACGGAAACGGCGTGTTCAGCTACGGCAGCGGCACGACCGTGAACATCTCAGACTCGACCATCAACACCACTGCGGATAATTCCGGCGGCATCCAGACCACCGGCGGCGGCACAACGAACGCGGCTGACCTCACCGTCACGACCGCGGGCAATTCTTCCGCGGCGATCCGCTCCGACCGCGGCGGCGGCACCGTGAACGTCGACGGCGGCAGCTACACCTCGAACGGCTATAACTCCCCCGCTGTCTATTCTACCGCGGACATCACCGCGAAGAATGCCGAGCTCACCGCGAACAGCTCCGAAGCGCTCGTCATTGAGGGAAAGAACTCGATAACCCTTGAAAACTGCGCCGTCTCCGGGAACATGAGTGACACCGAGGGCGCAAGCTCCGACGAAAACGTCCACAGTGTTATGATCTATCAGTCCATGTCCGGGGACGCCGATGTCGGTACCTCCGAGTTTTCAATGACCGGCGGCAGCCTCACATCGAATAACGGCGATGTGATTTACGTCACGAACACCCACAGCATCATAAAGCTCTCCGGTGTTGAGATAACCGACGCGGACGGCGAGGGCTGCTTCATGCGCGTATGCGGCAACAGCGGCAGCCGCGGCTGGGGTCAGGCCGGTTCTAACGGCGCACAGGTCGAGTTCACAGCGGACGGACAGGATATAAGCGGCGATATCATCGTCGACAGCATCTCCACCCTTGATATGACGCTCACAAACGGCAGCTGCTTTACCGGCAGGATCAGTATTGCGGCGAACCTCACAGGAAGCGCTCCCGTTGAGAACAACGCTGTCATAACCATCGGCGAGGGCTGCACATGGAAGCTCACCGGCGACTGCACCATAACGAGCCTTACCAACAACGGCACCATTGATTTCAACGGCTACACCATCACTCTCGCTGACGGCAGCGTTCTTAAATAAATTGAGCACCCGCATGATTTTCATGCGGGTGCTTTTGCTTTCAATACCCGTGGTCAAGCGGCTGCCATTGACCACCTTTTGACCTGCCGAGGATCCACATCCAGTTTTTATAGGTGCTGTCCGGGTTCAGTGACCCGTTGCCGCCGGTGGAGTCGACCTCAAAGGACGAGATCAGGACGATGACCTCATCAAGTCCGTTTCTGTCCGCCCACTCCTGATGCTTTTCGGAAACCTCGTCACCGGCATAGTATATCTCGGTCAGGGTGCAGCCGTTCCAGTTACGGCGGAACTGACGCTTCGTAACATTAATGGCGGATTTGATATCGTCCTGAGTATATAGTTCCGATTCAATCTCATGCGTCGCAGCATGGCTCACGTCTCCGCAGGCGCAGAGCGTCAGCAGCATGACAGCGCAGAGAATAAAGCTTAAAATTCTTTTTGTCATAATATTATGTTTCCTCTGTTATTGGAGCATTTTCATTTTTGCAGGCGCGCTTTGCAAGATACATCGTCAGTACAGTCAAGGCGGCGGTGACGAGCTCAACCGTCCACAGGGGGAGATAGGCGTTTATAAGCACCGACGCTGCGTCAACGAGGAAGTGGAGGAAATACGCAAGCAATAGGTACTTCTTCTCCCCATACTTCACGGCGCGGAACACGAGCAGCGAAAGGCTGATGTGCAGCGTTATAGCAATGACACGCTCCAAGCCGCTGAGGAAGAAATAGGCGCTCGGCGTCTGCCACAGCGCAGAGAGGGACGCCGCGGTCTTGGCGGCGGTATCGGCATCCAGCGCAGCAAGACTTGCCGCCATGGCGCCGGAATTGATCATAACGGAGCTGACGATGTTGCTCAGCATAGAAATGCCGATAAGGATCATTGCTTCGATACCGCCGTGGCCGACGCCGTACATGAAAGCGTTGTCGAAGTCCAGCGGCTTTACGAAACGGCGCATGGCGACATAGCGCCCGGTCTCCTCAAAGAGCGCCGCCATCAGGCCGCCGTAGAGCGCATAGAGCAGCGGGCTGCCGGTGATCGCAGTCCCGGTGGAGCCGAGGATGAGGTTATGCGCAAGGCTCTCAAGCAGGACGACCATGACGACGAAAACGCCGCAGCCGATGAAGAACGGCGCGGTCTTGGCGTGCAGCTTCTTCTTTGAATAGATGAACAGCGCTATAGGCAGCGCGAAAGAAACGAGCATAGCAACGGCCATGCCGGCGATGCTCAGGACGGGTACGGTCTCAAGAGTCATAACAGACCTCCATAATAATACAGCAATTATTCATGCTAATATTTTACCACACCTGTATTCTCATTTCAACAATTGAAATAGTTGAAGCGGGCGGATATAATAGCGGTATAAATTCTATACGCCGGAGGCAGGCATGAGATTCACGAAAATGCACGGAGCCGGGAACGACTTCATTATCATCAACAACATAGAAGAACACATCCCTGAGGAGCGGCTCTGGGTTCTGGCAAAGCAGCTTTGCGCCTTTCACACCTCGATAGGCGCGGACGGAATGATGGCCGTGATACCGCCAAAAAACGGCGGGGACTACGGGATGATGTTCTTCAATTCCGACGGCAGCCTCGGCGAGATGTGCGGAAACGGTGCGCGGTGCATATGCCGCTGGGGCTACGAAAACGGCCTTGCGGGCGAGACGCAGCGAGTTGAGACAACGGCTGGGCTCGTGACCGGTGAGCGCATCGACCGCCGCCGCTACCGCATACGGCTGAATGACCCGTCCGTCATCGACCTGCACAGGAGCGTCACGGTGGACGGGACGGAATATGACTGCTGCTACATAGAGCTCGGCTGCCCAGGTCTGCCGCACGCGGTGGTGCGGCTCGACGGCTTTGACAAAATGGATGAAAACGAACTGCGGAAGCTCGGGCGTGCGCTGCGCTCCTCCCCCGCTTTTTCCAAGGGCGCGAACGTCAATTTCGTAGAGCTCACAGGGCGCGACACACTCAGGATAAAGACCTTTGAGCGCGGAGTCGAGGACTTCACGCTTGCCTGCGGGACGGGCTGCGGCTCCGCCGTCGCGGCGCTCACGCTGTCAGGGCAGGTATCGGGCAGGGATGTTACGCTCCAATCCCCCGGCGGGGTGCTCAATGTCACGCTCACGCAGGACGGCGGCACGGTACGGGACATTTACCTGACCGGGCCGACGAACATAGTCTGTATAGGTGAAGTGACAGACGAGGATTTGAATATATGACCTGAGTATATAATGATAGGCAGGCTTCGATTCATGGAGCCTGCCTATTCTGTTGCTTGACTGATTCAAATTATTTGTCTGAGCCTTTCTCACGCAGATAGGCTGAAGCATCCTTAAAGAAGCTTGCGGTAATAAGAATAATTATTATGCCTATCGGGAACGCAGCGATGATGGACACCGACTGAAGACTGCTCATGGAGTTCTCCGAGAATATGAGGGCGATCGGCAGCAGGATAAATACTACCGCCCAGAACGTGCGGACGCGCTTATCAGGCTCCTCGTCCGGCTTGAGCCGCTTATATGAGTAGCTTGACACGACAAGGGTAAGGGCATCAAAGGTGGTGGAATAGAACGCCACCATTGTGACGGCAAGCAGGATGAGTCCGAGCTCCGTCAGCGGCAGGGTATCAAATATCCGCATGATAGCTTCGGAATAGTCGCCGCCGTCAGCAATGAAGCCGGTGATATCGAGCCCGTGCTTCAGCTGCTGGGCAAGCCCGTAATTGCCGAGAATGATAAACGAAGTGAACGTGCCGGCAATGCCCCATCCGTAGCCGCCGAGTATCGTGTTGCGTATGCTGCGCCCCTTGCTTATGACGCCGATAAAGAACGGCGTTGCGACGCACCAGACCATCCAGTAAGCCCAGTAATAGATCGTCCAGTTCTGCGGAAAGCTCGTCTCGCGCAGAGGATCCATCCAGGTCGACAGGCCGATAAAGTTCTGGACAAGGTTGCCGATCGACGAAAAGCCGGTCTCAAGAATATAGCGCGCTTCGCCGCCGCCGAACAGGACATAGGCAAGCAGGGCAAAGAAGCAGTAGCTGCATATGACAGCGAGCTTTGCGATCCCTTTCATACCGAACCAGACAGTAATGGTATACACCGCGGCGATCATCAGGAGGATCACAATGGTCAGCCCCGTGCTGGGACGCAGAGAGAACACCTGACATATCGCGCGCGAAAGCAGCGGCGTCGCCAGAGAAAACGTTGTGGCCGTACCTGCAAGCAGAGCAAAAATTGCAATCAGGTCGATCGCGCGCCCCCAGCCGCGCTCAACGCGGTCGCCCAGCAGCGGGCGGCAGGCCTCAGAGAACTTCTGTTTATCGCGGCCGCGGACATGTATCATAAAGCCGAAAGCGACAGCCAGAACTATATAGAAGCCCCATGCGATAGGCCCCCAATGGAGCAGAGGATATGTGGACGCCCATTTCTGCATGCCGCCCATCATCTCTATCTGCGGTTCGTTCGCGTACAGCGCCCACTCGCAGAGCGAGTAAAAAAGTATATCCGCGGCCATGGTAGAGGTGAATATCATCATACCCCACTGGAAAGAGCGGTACTGCGGCTTTTCACAGTCGCCAAGCTTTATTCTGCCGAATCTGGAGAAAGCGATATACAGCGTGCAGCCGAGAGTGCCTGTGCCCATCAGGGCATAATACAGGCCGAAATCATCACCCAGAAAGCCGCGGACAACGCTCAGAACCAGCTTCGACCTGTCCGGAAATATCATAAACAGCGCGCATATGATCAGCACGACGGTCAGCGGAACTATCATGGATACCCAGTCGAGCTCCCTGCCCAACGTTTTTCTGTCTGTTTTCATTCGGAATGCCTCACAATGTTTTATATGTCGGGTCAAGCTCACACAGCTCCGCAAAGCTGTCTATCTCGCGCAGGTCGCCCGGGCGGATAGGATACACAGTCAGGCTGTAATCCTCCGGGTGGCAGAAGAGCGCAACGTCATCCCAGTAAATATCGCGGTTTTTATTGCAGATAAATTCAAGCTCAAGCTGGGCGCTGAGCCTCCGCCCGTCCTCCTCCGTCCAGCGTGAGACGCTGTAGAGCTGCCAGCCGCGGCGGCCGCCTGTGCGGCTGCATCTGGTGACAGTCCCGTCCTCCACCGTAAGGAGCCACTCCGGCGTCTCCTCATCTGTCCACACGCAGCTATATCCGGAGCGGGTGAAATCAGGATGCAGTATCCTGGGGTCACTGATAATCTGGTCGCCGTCAAGGACTATGGCATTTTTCAGATGCTCACGCGCCGAATAGAGAGAGCTGATATTGTTGCATTCATTATACCATGGGTTTTCAATAAGCTTGACGCCGTCATAGCTTCTTGCCCATTCATAAAACTGTTCCTTCAGATAGCCTACAACGACATATATCTCATAGATGCCGTTTGCATGGAGCGCTTCGACTATCGTGTCGATCATACGCACTCCGTTTACCGAAACCAGCGGCTTCGGCGTGGTAAGCGTCATGGGCTGAAGGCGCTTGCCGATACCCGCCGCGACTATTATCGCGCGCTCCACTGTATGTTTTGCTTCAGACATATGCCGCTCCGAACCTTTTCCTGTATTCATCGAAAAATATTGAAGAATACTCCTTTGCATAGTCATACTGCCGCAGGGCATATTCTCCAAAGTTTATCCCGCAGTGGTGCTTGAATTCGCACCAGTTGCTCCAAAGGAGCCCGCTGACGGCGATATAGCAATATATCTTGAGCCGGACGGCTTCATCGCAGCCCTCGGTGAAATACAGATCGATAAGCCTGTCAGCCTGCGCGCGGTCATACATGGCGTAGACAATGAACATTGCAATATCAAGGTGCGGGTCCTGCGTTCCGGAATACTCCCAGTCGATAAGCTTTATTGTTTTCCCGCCGCACGGCGACTCCGAGAACAGGAAATTATCCGGTATCGAATCGATATGGCACAGCTGGAGCGTTTTCGGCTGCGCATCAATGAACCTGCGCAGAGACAGGACAGTTTCCTTTGTCTGCCGGTAATCTACGTACAGTGATTTTTCACCGTTCCACAGGCTCTCATAAAAATCTATCCGCTCCCACAGGTCGAAGCTGTGCTCAACACGGAGCTTTCTTCCGTGAAAGCTCCTGAGTGCGCTCATGCACAGCGCCACCTCTTCCCAATCATCGGAATGGCAGGTGTGCGTACCTTTCAGATATGAAGAAATTTTGATCCCGGACATGGGGTCAAAATAGTGTACCTCCTCACTTATCCCAAGCGGGGCGATAACATTGTATACCGCGTGCTCCTGCGCGCGGTTTATCATCTGCTCCGTTCCCTCGCCGGGGACGCGGATTATATACTGGCCGCCGCGGGCAAAAAAAGAGTATGAGCGGTTAGTCATGCCGGTCTTCATCTTCTGTAGCCCTTCGACCTCACCGGCACGGCAAAAACCGCACGACTCTATAAGTTGTGGAATTGATGATGTCATTCTGCACCCCCGGCAGCTTTATGGGAATCGCGCGGCGGCCGCTCAGGTCAGAACTTTCCCGACCATTCCGCGCTCCTCCGCAAGCCCTATTTCGGCATAGCGGCTGTCAATGCTGTGTTCAAGATTATCCCCCAGCAGGAAAAAGCTGCCCTCCGGCACGGTAAACTCCCCGCCGGTGAGGTATTCCGGGCGCACTCCCTCCTCCGGCAGCGGCGCTGCCGACTCATCATTTATGAGCAGGGTACCGTCCTCCGCGCGCAGCCTGTCCCCCGGTACGGCAGCAATGCGCTTGACTATGCCGCGGCCAAGGCTCTCGCACCGGTAGAGTACAACGTCCCCGCGGCTGTACGCGCCGGGCTGCTTATCCAGCAGCACAAGGCTGAAGCTGCGGTACGTGGGAGCCATAGAGTCCCCATGTATCAGCAAAAGCTGCCACTTGAATATGGAGACGAGCATAGCCAGCAGCACAACTGCCGCCAGCACCAGAATGTAGGAAGCGTTTTTTCTCATTGCCGTCTGCTGAAAGGAAGAGACGCAGCGGTTTATTTCTGCTCTTCTCCGTCGTTCTCGACGACTATATCGTCGGACTCAACTTCTTTGTTCTTATTCTCATCAACGCCGAGAGCTTCGTTGACCTTTTTCTTGGCCTTTCTCCAGTAGATACCAACGACCGCGCCGACTGCAACGACGATACCCGCGACAGCCTGGATCACATAGGTCATTACCGAGGGGTCAATATATGCTTCGCCGTTCGCGCCGAACATCAGCATGGCGGTAAACGCGGTGAGGACAACGCCGGAAATTTTTGCAAACTTCTTCATCTTATTTATTTTCCTTTCTCTGCTGTGCTTTTTTCTGTATTGCGCCAATAATATATTTTGCGCCGATGCGCGTGCTGCTGCCTATGTTATACACATATTCATGCATGGCGCGGTCTATCTGCTCTCTGTACTGCTCCTGCTGACCCAGCATTTCCAGAACGGTATCCCCGGCTTTATCTATTTCGTCCACTTCAAGCGAGCGGCCTATCACATCGCGCAGGGCAATGTTCAGCGGCACCTCGGCGATCTTCTGCCAGTCGGGGTTCATAACTTTCATGGGCGTGTTAATGAACAGCACAGGCTTTTTCGTGGTGAACGCAAATTCCCAGGAAATATCCGACCAGTCGGTGATGAGCAGGTCTGAATCAAAGACGGTGGAGTTTGACGAGAAATCAGTCTGGATCTCAATATCGTCACGCCCGGCATAGCGGGCCTTGAGCTGCTCCATATATGCTTTCTTATGGCGCACATGCTGCGGGTGCGGTCTGACCACGACATTGAAGCCGCGGCCGCCGAGCGAATCGAGCAACTTCTCAAGGCAGCTATCGACGATATTGTCCTTCTGCCATGAGGGAGCGATGAGTATCTGCTTGGTCTCGTTCACCTTTACGGCCTTGCTCTCATAGGCTTCGAGCATCTCATCCAGCAGAGGGTAGCCGACCTCGACGAGGTTCTTCCTCGGCGTATTGTCAAGCTCCTCCATCTGGCGTATCTCACGCTCCTGCGAGGGTCCGGTGCAGAACACGGTGTCATAATGATCCTGTGCGCCCTTGCGCAGAAGCGAGTTCGTGCTGCCCACACCGTGCTGAACGTAGATATATTCTATGTCTTTCCTGACATAGCTGCGCTTGATATGGAAATTTTCCAGATCAGGCATAGTCATAACGACCACGTCAGCGTCCATCTTCATCATAAGCGTGATGAGCTTCTTTTCGCCGATATAGTACGGCTTGAGCTTCGGCTGCTCCTTTGCAAGCTCGAACACGATATCATCAGGATCGCTCGTGATATAGTGGACGGTGATATTCGTATTGCTGAGGATATACTCTATCGTCGTTTTATAATACTTATAAAAGCCCGTATTCTCAGAATAAAACACAAGATGCTTGTTCGCTACCGAGAAAAAGCGCTTATAATCCGCGCGCTCGCGCCGTGCAGCTGCCTTGTCCTTTTTCCCGCCGAGGTTCTCGAGCGTGGCAAGCTCCTGCTTGCTCTTCTCCAGTGCCTCATAGTCGACATAGTCCTTCGGGTTTATCCATGCATTCAGGGCATAGAGCATGACGATCGCAAGGAGGTTGCTGACGATCCAGTAAACGGCGACGCCGACCGGGACAAACCAGCCGAGATACAGCGACAGCGCCACGGACAGGGCAAGCATGCCGTATTTATTCCATCTGCTCTGCTCCGCCTGAAGCACATTCGCGGCGTTCTGCGCGGCGCACATGAGCCATGCGGACACGCCGGCGAGGATCGGCGAGAGGATCAGCCAGCCCTTCTCCTCGCTCGGGACAAGGCTGAGATCCACGCCGAGAAAGCGCATATCTATGGCGCTGTCATTCATGCCGGAGCGTATAGCGGCGATGAGCCCCATGAGGATAACGAGCTGTATGACCAAGGGGATGATGGACGCAAACGGGCTGTAGCCCTCCCGCTTGAATATTGCCGACTGTCCCTCGGCAATGGCATCGGGATCGCCGAAATGCTGCGCCTTGAGCATATTTATCTCCGGCTGCATCTTCACCATCTTTATGGAGTTCTTCTGAACCCAGACGGATATCGGCAAAAGGATCACCTTGCTGAGCACAGTGAAAAGAATTATCGCCAGACCGTAATTGCCGCAGAGGTCATAGCACAGCCGCAGCGCCCATTCAAATGCTTTTTCCAACCATTCCATTATATCCGTATCCCCGCGATCTTTTATTTGCGCTCGTAAACAGTACCGGTAGGCACAAGAGTCGTCATATCCTCGGCGCTGCCGGTCTGCTCATATTCCGTGAGCAGAGAATTATCCGCCATTTCGTACCAGAGGAAGCGGCGGACACGCGCATCGCCCTCATGCCAATCGAAGACGCCGTCCGAGCCTTCTCCGTCCAGCAGCCGCTGATACGCCTGCTGAAGATCGTCATAGGACACCGGGGCATAGCTCACGGTCAGTCCGTCATGCTGCTCGCTGCGTCCCTTGATGAGAAGGATCGGGTTCTGATTGATGGTGCGCAGATCAGTATCGTTATGGCTGCCATGGTCTGCCATGATGACTATGGCAGTGTTGTCATACACTCCGGCCTCCTTCATCTGGCTCAGGAACAGATCCAGCATTGTGAAGTTGGCTTCTATGACATCCCGGTACGGGCTGGATTCAAGGACGTTGAAGTCCTTGTCATAGACATGCGGCTCATGCGCGCCCTCAAGGTGGATATACTTGAAGCGCTTTTCACCGCCGGAGGTGATCGGAGAATCGTTTTTGAGCGTATTGTAAAAAGCGAGGTCTGACCAGTTGAAGTAGCTGAGGTCACCATCGCCGCCGTACTTTACAGACTCATTGAGCCTGCCGGGGAGATCGTAGCCAAGGTACTTGAGATCCCACGGCGCGTGCTTGATGATGGTCATTTTTATCATGAGCTTGCACATATACAGTGCGGAATCGGGCACTGGCTGATCCTGAGTCAGATTCTCAAAGCTGTCAGGTGAGATCGCCGCAAGGGAATAGCTGTCATACAGGTACAGTCCCTTACGGTAGCCCTCCTGATCAAGGCGCTCCAGAAGCGGAGAGGACGCATAAGCCTCGCGCTCATAGTCGGCAAAGGACTCCTGCGCTTCGTACCACTGCCCCGTCAGGATCAGTGGTATCGACAGCTGCGAGTAAGGATAGCCGCCGACCGTGTTTCTGAAATAGGTGAAGTCACTGAATATCTTGCTGTAATGTGCGTCGCGCGCCATGGACTGCTCAAAGGCGGTGGAATCCACAGCGTCAAGGACGAGTATCAGGAGGTTATCGTCCTCGGAATAGGTGAACATATCTTCATCCGTCGCGATGAGCGCGCGGCTTTTATCCGAAAGCTCGGTGGTCAGGAAGACTGTGCCGAGCGTGACGGCAAGGATAAAGGCGACGGCAAGCGAGGCATAGGAGCCGAACTTCACAAGCCGGCTGCCGCCAAGCTTTTTCACGAACACCAGCACCGCAGCAATGACGATGACCCACAGGGCTATGGAGCAGATACGGTCAGCAGGAAAGCTGCCCCAATCAACAGGCTTGCCGTCCATGGGCGGCAGATCCCACACGAGGAAGCTGCCCTGCACCCAGCTGCAGATAAGCGCGACAAGGCAGGCCGCGCTTACAAGGTTATAAAGCTTCTCGTTTATCCTGCGGGCAATATACAGCACCAGAAGGATCGCGAGGAAGGCGGCGGCAAACAGCCCCAGCACATACGGGAGCATCTGCCCCGCCGTGAACCAGAACTCAAGCTGGTTTGTCACATACAGCTCATACGGGGCATAGATAAAGAGCGTAAAGCACAGCGCAAAGGCGATGAGCGCCCCTGACATGATGCCGCGTTTGTTTTCTTTTTTTCCTTCGGCAGAAGCAACTTTCATTCCGTAAAGCCCTTTCAGGAGAACAACATATTAATATAGAATGTATAGTACCACACAGTGCAGCATTTTTCAACTAAACACTGCTCAATCTATCGGTTCATAGAACATATCAAGATATTCCTCGAGCGTCACGCCAAGGTCGTATATCTCCTTGGCGGCGTCAAGGCCGACATAGCGGTAATGCCACGGCTCATAGATGATACCGGTAATGTCGCTGCTGCCGTTCGGATAGCGCAGGATGAAGCCGTACTTCCATGAGTTTTCCATGAGCCATTTCTGCGTTGAGGTCTCCTCCTGTCCCTCGTCAAGGTAGGGATAGTTGAGGTCGATGATATCCGCGGCAAGGCCGAGCTGGTGCTCGCTCGTGCCGGGGATGGCGACGGACTGCGCCGCGATCGTGGGGGCGTCCTCCGGGTCCGTCCCGGCGGCGACAAGGCGCGCGATCTTGTTATTGAAGAGGTACTGCTGCTTTTCCATGGTGCGGTAACCGGAGCATATGTATGGGTCGTTCCCGGCCTCGGCGCAGTCTGCGATCATCTGCAGGAGAGCGTCGGCGCAGCGCACGTCTATGTACTGCCACTCGTCACCGTCGTCATTGACAAGCTGAAGCTCCGTCTCCCAGTCCTCGGGCAGCTCGTGCCAGGGGTTGACGAGCGTAAGCAGCTCCGTGCGCTCCCGCAGCTGCGGGGTGGGTTCGGGCGTCGGGGTAGGCTCCGGAGTCGGCTCGGGAGTCGCCGCAAGCTCTATCGGCTCAGGCTCCGGTTCGGGAGCCGCGACAAACAGCTCAGGCATACCGAGCACCGTGAGCAGCAGCGACGCACAGACCAGCAGCAGCGCCAGCATGACTACGAGCCCCGTTCTTTCCCTTGTTTCAAGCTTCAACTAAGGTCACTCCTCTTATGTATCAGAACGATATGGTTCAGAACGAAATGATGCCAAGATGCTCAAGCAGGATCTTGACGCCGATGAGGATCAGGATAGCGCCGCCCGCGCGCTCCGCCCACGCCTTGAAGCGCAGGCCGAAGATATGGCCGATATAGATGCCGAGGGCGGACAGGCAGAAGGTCGTGACGCCGATGAGCGCGGACGAGGGCAGGATGCTAACTTCAAGGCAGGCGAAGGTCACGCCGACGGCAAGAGCGTCGATACTCGTGGCAACGGCCATCATAAGCATGGTCTTGACGCCGAAATCGTCATTGAGTTCCTCCGCCTTGGAGAAGGATTCCTGGATCATGTTCACGCCGATTATCGCGAGCAGGCCGAAGGCGATCCAATGGTCAAAGCTTGTGATGATATGCTCAAAGCGCGAGCCGAGGAACCAGCCGATGACGGGCATGAGAAACTGGAAGCCGCCGAAATAGGTGCCGGCAATAAGCGCATGCTTTACACCGAGCTTCTTCACACTCAGCCCCTTGCAGACGGACACGGCGAATGCATCCATGCTCAGGCCGACGGCGACAAGCAGCAGTTCAACAAAACTCATTGACAAATTCTCCTCAAAAGTTTAACATTGATAAATAAGGGTGAGAATGATTTTCACCCATACCGGCAACGATACCGTATAACTGTACAATACGGGGACGCAAAAGTCAAGAAAACAACGGTATATCAACAAATATTGAAGCCAAAGAAAGGACGGTTTTTATGAACGAAGTTTGCGAAATGCTCAAGAAAGCGGGCACATATTTCATCGCCACCTGCGAGGACGGTCAGCCCAGAGTCCGCCCCTTCGGCACGGCGCACATCTATAACGGCAAGCTCTACATCCAGACAGGCAAGTCCAAGGCTGTATCGCGCCAGCTGCACCAGAACCCGAAGTTAGAGATATGCGCGATGCTCGACGGCGGCGAGTGGCTGCGCGTCGAGGCATCCGCCGTTGAGGACGACGACCGTGAGGCGCGCGTGAGCATGCTCGACGCTTACCCCGAGCTCAAGAGCATGTACTCCCCCGACGACGGCAACAGCGAGGTATGGTACCTGCGCAACGCGACAGCGACGGTGTACTCCTTCACCAAGCCCCCGAGAGTCATAAAATTCTAAAACGAGCCGAAATCGCCGCCCATCAGGGCGGCGATTTTTCATTCGTCGAGCTTATAGGTGATGTCGTTGCTGAAGTCGAGCTTCGGCTCGGTGCGGTTCAGCACGCGGGCAAGCGCCGGGAGGTGCTTGAAGATGACGAGTGCCGACGTGAAGATGGCAAGGCGCAGGATGAGCGAGTCATCGACGAGCAGGATGCCGAGGACGATATACGAAAGCGCACCTATGACAGCGCCGAGGGAGAGATACTTCGTCGTGAGCGTCGCGATGGCGGTGACGATCAGCACGGCGGCTCCAAGAGATATATCTGCAGCGAAGGCCGAGACTATCAGGCATATACTCGCATGGCTGCCCCTGAAGTCATAGTAGATCGGATAGAGCCTGCCGAGAGTCAGGCAGAAGCCGGCGAACGCGCGCCCCGCCTCAGCATGATCCTTGATGCCGAGAAGGATGCCGCCGATAAAAATGGGGATCAGATCCTTCACGAGCTCAACGAGCAGGAGCTTCACAAAGCCGCCGACGCCGTAGATGCGGCGGAAGTTTGAAAGCCACACATTGCCGCGGCCAAGCTTCCACAGACCGCGCCGGAACACAAAATTCGAGGCAAGCACCATCGTATCAAGCCCGCCGAACATATAGGCGAAGAACGCCGTCGGGATCAGCATGAGAATATATACCGTCATTCCTTATCCCCCTTCTGGCGGATAACGATGCGGATGGGTGTGCCCTCAAGGCCGAAAACAGTCCTGAGCTGGTTTTCGATATAGCGCTGGTAGGAGAAATGGAACAGCTCGCGGCTGTTGCAGAAGATGACGAAGTTAGGCGGCTTGATGCCGGTCTGGGTCATGTAGTATATCTTCAGGCGGCGGCCCTTGTCCGTGGGCGGCTGCACACGCGCCTGAGCATCGGCAAGGACGTTATTGAGCATGCCAGTGGAGATGCGCATATTGCTCTGGTCATTGACGAAGTTAATGAGCTCAAAGAGCTTTTCGGTGCGCTGGCCGGTGGCGGCGGAAATAAAGATGATGGGCGCATAGCTCATGAAACTCAGATCGCGCATGATGTCCTTGCGCATCTTCTCCATGGTGCCGGTCTCCTTATCGACGAGGTCCCACTTGTTGACCGCGACGATGCAGGCCTTGCCGGATTCGTGTGCGAGTCCCGCGATCTTGGTATCCTGCTCGGTGACGCCGTCGCGCGCGTCGATCATGATGATGCACACATCCGCGCGTTCGACCGCGAGCTGGGAGCGCATGACGGAGAACTTCTCTATCTTCTCATCGACCTTCGACTTGCGGCGGATGCCGGCGGTGTCGATGAACATATATCTCCCCTGCTCGTTTTCAAACATGGTATCGACCGCGTCGCGCGTGGTGCCGGCAATGTCGCTGACGATCAGGCGCTTTTCGCCGAGGATGCGGTTGATGAGCGAGGATTTGCCGACGTTCGGCTTGCCGATGACGGCGACCTTGATGCAGTCGTCCTCCTCGTCCTCCTCTTCGGCGGGAGGGAAATACTTCAGGCACTCGTCAAGCAGGTCGCCGGTGCCGTGGCCGTGCACGGCGGAGACGGCGATAGGATCGCCGAGGCCGAGGGAATAGAACTCATATATGGCGGGATCCTCCGCGCCGGTGGAGTCTGCCTTGTTCACGGCGAGCACAACTGGCTTGCGGGAGCGCAGGAGCATATTGGCAACGTCCTTATCCGCGGCGGTGACGCCGGTGCGGATATCGGTGACGAGGACGATAACGGTGGCGGAGTTTATGGCGATCTGCGCCTGCTCGCGCATATAGAGCAGTATTTCGCTGTCGGTGGTCGGCTCGATGCCGCCGGTATCGACCATATCGAACTTGCGGCCGCACCACTCGCACTCGGCATAGAGCCTGTCGCGCGTGACGCCGGGGGTGTCCTCAACGATGCTGAGCCTGCGCCCGACAAGGCGGTTGAAGAGCATCGACTTGCCGACATTCGGCCGGCCTACTATTGCAACAAGAGGTCTTGACATTCAGTTTCCTCCTAATAACTATCAATATAAATCTCAGTTCTGATTATACTTGTAAAACGCTTCGTGCGACTCCTCGCGCACGGGGAGCTTCACCTCAGGCAGGACGCCGCTTATCGCGTCCCAGAGGGCGAAGCCGTCGCTCTCTATGGGATAGATTGGCACTCCGAGCGCTTCCACCGCATCCTCAAGCAGCACATCGTCAAGAAAATCCATCTCCTGACGGCGCAGCATATTCTGCGAAATGAACAGGCGCTCACCCAAGGGCTTATCCTTGAGCTGACGGATAAGGTCGCCGCCGGTTATAAGGCCGGTGACATTGATGCTGTGACCGAAAAAGTCATTTTCAATGGCATAGACGCGCCCCTTGATGCCGGGATATTTCTCGCGCGCCATAGCAATAAATTTTTCAAAATACGGCGCGACGGAGGTTCCCGTGGCAATGGAGAAGTCGGTATAGTCCGGCTCGTCCGAAAGCTTCAGAGCGGAGCGGAACTCCGTTTCCAGCAGGCGGATCATGCCGACGCCGTTTTCAAGCTGGGTATATTCCTCATAGAAGTCCTCATCCGGAAGCTCGCGCCCGGCCTTGATATACATCTCATCGCCGCAGAAGAAGATGCGCGTACCGTGGCGGTGAACGCATTTATCGCCGAAGCTCTCGACAAGGTCGATAGTCTCGGCAGCGTGCTCAGGCGTAAACGGCGTGAGCGGATAGAGCTTTTCGCGGAACTTCGTGAGCCCGACGGGGACGATGGAGACGCTGTGCACCGCGGGGTGCATCTGCTCAAGATCCTGCATGGAGCGCAGAAGCTCCTCCCCGTCATTGAGGCCGGGGCAGCAGACGATCTGGCAGTTCATAACGATGCCCGCTTTTGCGAAGCGGCGCATGACGTCGATGCTCTCCCCGGCTCTTTTATTGCGCAGCATCTTGCAGCGCAGCTCGGGATTCGTCGTCTGGACGGATACGTTTATGGGGCTTATATGCAGGGCGATGATGCGATCGATCTCGCGCGGGGAAAGGTTCGTGAGCGTGATATAATTGCCGAGGAGGAAGCTCAGGCGCGCGTCGTCGTCCTTGAAATACATGGTTTTGCGCATACCGCGCGGGAGCTGGTCAATGAAGCAGAACACGCAGGCGTTCGAGCAGGAGCGCGGCTTATCCATAAGGTAGCTCTCAAAATTGAGGCCGAGGTCGCCGCCCTCGTTCTTCTTTACATCCAGCTCATACTCGCTGCCGTCCGGTCTTTTCAGGCGGACCTTCAGCGACTTGTCATACGCGAAGAACTTGTAATCGAGCACGTCGAGGATCTGGTTGCCGTTGATGGCAATGACAGTATCTCCCGACTCCACCCTGCCGTACAGCGGGCTTCCCTCATCGACGGATTTTATATAATTGTCCTCCATGAGCGTGACCCCCTTAAAACAGCAGAATATGGATTGAGGAGGAGCGGCCTGACGCCTCTCCTCCTCAAGCATCTTTTACTTGCTCTCCTCAACAGCGATGACGGTACGGCCATTATACTGACCGCAGGCCTTGCAAGCACGATGAGGCATGCAGAAAGCGCCGCAGTTGGGGCACTTTATCACATTGGGAGCGGTGAGCTTCCAAACGGAAGAACGTCTCTTATCACGTCTCTGTCTTGATACTTTTCCTTTCGGGACTGCCATGTTGACACCTCCTGTTGACGGCTGTTTTGAGCAGCTCTAATTTTAGGTTCTGCGTTATTTATCCAAAAGCTGCTCAAGCACAGCAAATCTTGGATCAATTTGTTTCCGGCACCCGCAGGGGCCGAGGTTGAGATTTTTGCCGCATGTGGGACAGAGGCCTTTGCAGTCCTCCCTGCAGAGGAACTTCGTCTCCATATCCAGAATGAAGCAGGTTTCGAGAACTTCGCTGAGGTCTATCCCGTCGCCCTCCAGAGTGAAGAGCTCGGGGTCGTCACCGGTGTTCTCCTCCACGATGACGGCGTCAAGCGGGGTCACTTTAACGCTTTCGAACTCACAGCCGCAGCGGTCGCACACGCAGATCATCTCCGCGGTCAGCTCCCCCTCCAGCCGGAGCACTCCGGCCTCATTGTAGACCCGGCCTTCTGCGTAGGGTTTCGCTTTATATTCCTTTATCTGCGGGAAATCCAGCCCCTCCGTCTCCAATTCGCACTCGAACGGAACCGAACCGCCGGGAATCTCGATTATCTCTCTCAGGTTAAGAAACATACACGCACCTCGCACAGACGCCTTAGTATTATAGATTACTTGTCAAGACTTGTCAACACTAATTTTATATAGTATAATTCAGAAAATCACTGGAATAAAGGGGTTTTTGCACAGCATGAAAGAGCTGACAGTCAAAAACAACGACGCCGGGCAGCGTCTCGACCGGTTTATAGGCAAGGCCGTGCCGCTGCTGCCCGAATCGCTGCTGCAAAAATACATCCGCCTCAAGCGCATAAAGCTCAACGGCAAGGGCGCAAAGCGCGACACGCGCCTTGCGGCGGGGGATGTACTTCAATTATATATAAACGACGAGTTCTTTGAAAAGCCGCGCGAGGAGAACTCCTACCTCAAGGTCGGCACCCCGCGGCTGACGATCGTCTACGAGGATGAGAACATCCTTCTGCTGGACAAGAAGCCGGGCGTGCTGTGCCACAGCGCCGGTACTTGGGATTATAACACGCTCATCGCGAATGTTCAAGCGTACATGGCGCAAAAGGGCGAATGGAAGCCCAAGGAGGAAAACTCCTTTGCCCCGGCGCTCTGCAACCGCATCGACCGCAACACCGGCGGCATCGTCATCGCGGCGAAAAACGCCGAGGCGCTGCGCATCCTAAACGAGAAAATACGCGACAGGGAGATTGAAAAATTCTATCTCTGCGCCGTGTCCGGCAGGCCGCGCCCCGCTTCCGGGCGGCTTGAGAACTATCTGTTCAAGGACGCGAAGAAGAATCAGGTATTTATAAAAGATAAGCCTGAGCCCGGCTGCAAGACCGCGGTGACAGAGTACCGCGTGCTGGGCCGCAAAGGGCAGCTGTCACTCGTTGAGTGCAGGCTGCTGACGGGGCGCACGCACCAGATACGCGCGCAGATGGCGCACGCGGGCTGGCCGCTGCTCGGCGACGGGAAGTACGGGCGCGAGCGCTTCAACAAGGACTTCGGCGAAAACGGTCAGGCGCTCTATTCCTACAGGCTGCGCTTCGAATTTCCGACGGACGCAGGCGCGCTCGAGTACCTGCGCGGGAAGGAGTTCCGGGTCGAGCGCGTGGACTTTGCGGAAAAATACTTCGGTGTGACCGAGCTTGATTTTGAATAACGGCAAGCACTATAGCTGCTGTCCCTTTGAAAAACAGGGGCAGCAGTTTTATTTTTACATTTTTTGCTCCGTTCCGGAAATAATACCACCATTAAATGCTTTTGAAAGGGCGGAGGAGCATGGCGAAAAGGATCGGCAGCAGGACGATAGAGCTGACGGAAGACGTGCGCGTCGCGGCATCGGCTGCGGTGGCGGGAAAGAAAGAGGGCGAGGGGCCGCTCAAGGACTGCTTTGACTACGTGTCGCAGGACTCGTACTTTGCCGAGGACAGCTGGGAGAAGGCCGAGACGAGCATGCTGCGCCAGTGCTTCGGCATATGCCGCGGCAAGGCGGGCGGCGCGGCGTTCGAACCTGAGTGCGTCCTCGGCGGGGATCTGCTCAACCAATGCGTCAGCTCCTCCTTCGCGCTCAAGGACAGCGGTCTGCCCTATCTCGGGCTATACGGGGCGTGCTCGACAATGGCGGAGGCGCTGTGCCTCGCGGCGCTGCTGATAGACGGCGGCGGCTTCAGGACCGCCGCCGCGCTCACCGGCTCGCACTTCTGCACGGCGGAGCGGCAGTACCGCTTCCCGCTCGAATACGGCGGGCAGCGCACACCGACGAGCCAATGGACTGTCACGGGCTCGGGCTGTGTGATGCTCTCAAAAGGCGGACACGGCCCACGCATAAGCTGCGTGACGCCGGGCAGGATATTCGACGCGGGAATAACCGACGCGAACAACATGGGCGCGGCGATGGCGCCCGCGGCCTATGACACGCTGAGCGCGCACTTTAAGGACACCGGGCGCACACTCGACTACTACGACGCGATCTTCACCGGCGATCTCGGCGCTATCGGGCATGACATTCTTCAGGAGCTTTTCAGGCGCGACGGCATCGAGCTCGGGATGCGCTATATGGACTGCGGCGTGCTGATATACGACCTCAGGACGCAGGATGTGCACGCGGGCGGCTCGGGCTGCGGGTGCAGCGCCTCGGTGCTCGGCGGGCATATTCTGCCGGCGATGGAGCGCGGAGTATGGAAGCGCGTGCTCTTTGCGGCGACGGGGGCGCTCATGTCCCCGGTGACCTGCCAGCAGGGGTGCAGCATCCCGGGGATATGCCACGCGGCCGCGTTTGAAACGGAGGAGCAGTAAATGGATGTGCTGCTGCAATACCTCAAGGCCTTTGCAGTCGGCGGGCTGCTGTGCGTCATCGGGCAGCTGCTCATTGACTACACGAAGCTGACCCCGGCGCGGATACTGACAAGCTACGTCGTCGCGGGTGTGATACTCGGCGCGCTCGGAATATACCAGCCGCTGGCCGATTGGGCGGGCGCTGGCGCAAACGTCCCGCTTACGGGATTCGGAAACGCCATCGCAAATGGCGTAAAAAAGGCCGTCGCCGAGGACGAAGTCCTCGGCGTACTGACCGGCGGCTTCACCGCCGCATCTGCGGGGCTTGGTGCCGCGGTGTTCTTCGGGCTGCTGGTATCCCTCATATTCAGGTCAAAGGACAAGAACAAATAAAAAGCTTCCGGGACGGCTGCATGCAGTCGTCCCGGGATTTACATATTATTGTTTACTTAATATTATTTACATATTTTATTTTTCATAATTTGATTCACATAAAAATGAAAAGAGACATAAAAAATACCGGGTGCAGCTGTCAGTTTACAACAGTCTGCACCCGGATAATATTTGTTGTTATGTATCAGTCGCCAAGGCTGATGCCCATCTTGCGGGCGACCTGGATCATCGGGTGATCCACAGGCAGGAACTTGGTCTTGCTGGCCGCGTCCTCCAGCGGGATGGACACGATCTGCCCGCCCTGCACAGCGACCATGCGGCCATACTGCTTATTGATGATAAGGTCTGCCGCGGCAACGCCGAACTGTGTTGCAAGTACTCTGTCATACGGGCAGGGAGGACCGCCGCGCTGATAGTGCCCGGGCACAGTGACGCGTGCTTCCTTGCCGGTGAGCTTTTCAAGCCGGTCGGCGATCTCATAGGAGACGGTGGAGTGCCTGCTGTTCTCGCGCTTGCGGCGGCTGGCTTCCTCGTCAAGCTTGATATCGTCCACAGATACCGCGCCCTCAGCGCAGGCGATGATGGAATAGCGCTTGCCCTGACGGTTGCGCTCCTCGATAAGCTCAGCGACCTTATCGAGATCGTAGGGTATCTCGGGGATAAGGATGACGTCAGCTCCGCTGCCGATACCGGCGTTGAGCGTGAGCCAGCCGGCGTCGCGTCCCATAAGCTCCACGACAAAAATACGGCTGTGAGAGCTTGCGGTGGAGTGGATATAGTCGATGACGTTCGTCGCAATATCAACGGCACTCTGGAAGCCGAAGGTAGTGTCCGTGCCCCAGATATCGTTATCGATGGTCTTGGGCAGGGTGATGACGTTCATGCCGGCATCGGCGATGAGCTTTGCGCTCTTCTGTGTGCCGTTGCCGCCCATGATGACAAGGCAGTCAAGATTGAGGCGGTTATAGGTCTGGAGCATTGAGGGGATAACGCTGTTGCCGTTGTCATCCACAATGTCCTTACCGGGAACATAGTTCTGGCGCGAGGTGCCGAGGATCGTACCGCCCTCGGTGAGGATGCCGGAGAGATCCTGCGGCTCCATGAATTTATAGTCGCCCTCGATGAGCCCGCGGTAGCCGTCATACATACCGTATATTTCAACATTGTCCATGCGCTGGAACAGCGATTTTCCGACGCCGCGGATCGCCGCATTCAGCCCCTGACAATCGCCGCCGCTCGTGATGAGCGCGATCTTTGTAGAACGCTTCATAGCGTAGCCTCCTGATCGTTTATATATTTAAGTCCAATCTTGAAAGATTATGCGCCAAGCAGTCCAGAAATTCAATAGACAATTTTCACAGATTTACACAGTCACAGTTACACGGCGTGATACACCACATGGCCGTCATCAATCAGCTCGCGGCGCACCTTGCCCAGAACGCAGAGCCTGTATATATGCGCGAGCGCCTCACCCATGGCAAACCATTTCTGCCCGGCGGGGAAATCCTCCCAGCTCTTGGCGCGGATGTTCCAGCGCATGAGGCCGGTGAGGGTATAGGCGTTGATGCCGTCGCTGCGGCGCACGATGTCGAGCACCTCCTCAAGGCGCTTCTGGTGGTGCGCTTCGAGCGCGTCGATCCTGCTGTAAACATCGACATTGCCCGTACCGCGGTGCGCCGGGAGTGTGACGGCGATATCGAGCTTACGTATCTTTTCAAGGCTCGAAAGATATTCGCCGAGCATATCGTCGCCCGGGGCGACAGCGCATATATTTGGCGTGATGTCAAAGAGCACATGGTCGCCCGAGAAGAGAAGCTTCTCCTCCGGGATATACAGGCACATATGCCCCGGCGTATGGCCGGGGGTGACGATGCAGCGCAGGGTATAGCCGCCGTACTCCAGCGTGTCCCTGTCATTGAGGGGGACGATATCAAAGGGTCCCGAAACGTACTGCGCCGCGGGGTTCTTGTTCAGGCTGTCCTTCCAGACCTCAGCGGGCATTCCCTCGGCGGCGTACCACAGGCCGCGCGGCTGCCAGTCCAGCCGGTTCATAAAACGGTAGTCCGGCTCGGTCATCAGTAATTTCATGCCGAGCTTCTGGAGCGCGGCGGCATTGCCGCAGTGGTCGGAATGCATATGGGAGAGGAAAACATCCGTGTTCTCCGCAGTCGCCCCCAGCTCCGCCATGCCTGCCAGCAGTGCTTCAAGGCACTCTTCGCAGTTGAAACCGGTGTCGATAAGCAGGTTCTTTCCAGTGCCCTCGGCCTTTATCAGATAGCTGTTGAGCGATTTGAGCGGGTTGCCGGTAAGGGGGACGTAAATTCTGTAAATGTTCTTGTATGCTTGCTCGGTCATATTTTCTCCGTATCTTCCCTTTGTATCAGCCCTGCATGGCGCTGCGGCAGTAGTAATTGAACATGCGCTCCCGCTCGAGCGTGGTGCTGTCCATGTGGCCGGGATAGACCTCATAGTCCCCGGGGAGGGAGCATAGCTTGCGCAGAGAGGCAAGCTCCTGATCGATATCGCCGCCGTCAAGATCGGTCCTGCCGCAGCTGCCCTTGAAGAGAGTATCCCCGGTAAAGAGGCAGTCCTCGACCTGTATGGTCACGCCGCCGGGGGTGTGGCCGGGGGTGGCGATGATATGAAAGCTCAGGCCGGCAGCGTCAATAACGTCGCCGTCAGAGTAGTATATGCCGCCGTCGCGCAGGGTGTAGCTCGAATGATTGTTCTGGTGGCGCTTGGCATCGTCGAGTTCGTTCATGTACACAGTTGCGCCCGTCTCCTCGGCTACGGCATCGACCGCACCGACATGGTCAAAGTGCCCATGCGTGAGCATGATGGCAACGCACTTGAGCTTATTGGATTCGAGGTAGTCAAGGATGGTGTTCGCCTCGTCGCCGGGGTCGATGACGACGCTCTCAAGCGTCGCTTCGTTCGTGACGACGTAGCAGTTTTCCTCAAGTTGGCCTACAGGTATGGTTTTTATAAGCATGGCTCAAAGCTCCTTTGTGTCTATTATGATAGTTATGGGGCCGTCGTTCACGGAAGCGACCTGCATATAGGCGGCGAAGACGCCCGTCTCTACCTTGAAGCCGCGCTCGCGGCACTGGCTGATGACAAGCTCATAAAGCGGGATCGCCTTATCAGGCCGCGCGGCCTTTGAGAAGCCGGGACGGCGGGACTTGCAGTCGGCAAAGAGCGTGAACTGGCTGACTATCAGCAGCTCCGCCGCGCCCGCGTCCGCCGGGGCAAGGTTCATTTTGCCGTCGGCATCGTCAAACACGCGCAGGCCGCATATCTTATCGGCGATCTTCAGCGCCTCGGCCTCGGTATCGTCCTGATGCACACCGAGGAGCACAAGGAAGCCCTTACCGATCTTTCCGTGCACCGCCCCGTCTATCTCGACGGAGGCGGAAGTGACTCTTGTAACAACTGCTCTCATATATTAATCTCCGTTTCTTGCAACTGATATGACGCCCTGTATTGAGGAGAGCCTGTTCATAACATATTTAAGCTCTGCCGCGTCCTTGACCTCCAACGTCACGGAGGTGACGGCGGTGCCCGCACCGTTATCGCGCGCGGAGAGCGTACGCACCTTGGCGTTGAGCACGTTCAGCACCGCGGCAATATCCAGCACGATGCCGGAGCGATCCTTCGCCGTGATGACAATGGTGGTCTGATAGCTGTCGTCCACCTTGCCTGCCCACTCGACCTCGACGCAGCGCCCCTCGTTGCCAGGCTGCGAGAGCAGGCGGCGGCAGTTGGCGCAGTCGCGCCGGTGGATGGACACACCCTGACCGCGGGTGATGAAGCCGATGATATCGTCCCCCGGCACAGGCGTGCAGCAGCGGGAAAACTTCACAAGGCAGTTGCTCAGCCCCGCGACAAGGATGCCATGGACGGCCTTCCCCTCTTTCTTTGCCTGCTGCTCGCGCCGCTCGGCGGCCTCGGAGACCTTTTCGAGCGCGGTCTTACGGTCGGGCTTGACATTGCGCACCTCGTCGCGCAGGCGGTTTGCGACCCTCGTGGCGGTAACGCCGCCGTAGCCGATGGCGGCATAAAGATCGTCCACCGTGCTGAAGGACAGGCGCTTGAGGATCGGGGTGATGACACTCTCATCGAGCACGTCGTCAAGCGTAAGGCTGTTGTGCCGCAGCTCCTCGGAGAGCATTTCGCGGCCGCGGATGACATTCTCCTCGCGGCGCTCCTTCTTGTACCACTGCTTAATCTTGGTGCGTGCGGAGCCGGACTTAGCGATATTGAGCCAGTCACGGCTGGGGCCGGGCGCGGATTTGGAGGTGCGTATCTCGACGATATCGCCGTTCTGGAGCACATAATCATAAGTGACGATACGGCCGTTGACCTTTGCACCGACCATGTTGTTGCCGATGTCGGAATGGATGCTGTAGGCAAAGTCGATAGGCGTTGCCCCGGCGGGGAGATTTATAACATCGCCTTTCGGGGAGAACACGAAGACCTCGTCGGCAAAGAGGTCGATCTTCATGTTATGGAAGAAGTCCTGCGCATCGGACTCCTGCTGGCTCTCAAGGAGCCTGCGTATCCATGCGAACTTGTCCTCATCCCCCGCGCGCACGACGGCGTTGGCGCCCTCGCCCATCTTGTACTTCCAGTGCGCGGCGATGCCGTATTCGGCGGTATGGTGCATGTCCCAGGTGCGTATCTGCACCTCGAACGGGATGCCCTCGGAGCCGATGACCGTAGTGTGCACACTCTGGTACATGTTGGGCTTCGGCGTGGATATATAGTCCTTGAAGCGCCCCGGCACGGGCTTGAACATATCATGGATGATACCGAGGACGTTATAGCAGTCGGGTATGGTATCGACGATGACGCGGAAAGCACAGAGGTCGAAGATGCCGTTTATATCAAGGTGCTGGGAATACATCTTTCGGTAGATGCTGTAAACGTGCTTGATGCGGGAGAAGATCGTAGCCTCCACACCCTCAGAGTCGAGCCGTGCCTGTATCTTGCTCTTGACGCTGTCCATGAAGGCTTCCAACTCGTCCATCTTCGCATTCAGCGCATCGGTTATCTCCTTATAGCCCTCGGGGTCAAGGTACTGAAGCGACAGATCCTCAAGCTCCCACTTGGCGCGCTGCATGCCGAGGCGGTGCGCAATGGGCGCGTAGATCTCCATCGTCTCAAGGGACTTGGCGCGCTGCTTCTCGGCGGTCTGGTAGGCCATGGTGCGCATATTGTGCAGGCGGTCGGCGATCTTGATGAGGATGACGCGGATGTCCTTGGCCATGGCCATGAGCATCTTGCGCAGGTTCTCCATCTGCTCGTCCTCTTTGCTGGTGTACTGCACGCGGCTGAGCTTTGTGACGCCCTCGACGATGTCCGCGACGGCGGAGCCGAACTGGCGGGCAATGTCCTCATGGGTGAGGTTCGTGTCCTCTATAACATCGTGCAGGAGCGCGGCGATGATGGAGTCCTCATCGAGACCCATGTCGACGGAGATGTCCGCCGCGGCGATGCAGTGCGTGACATAAGGCGAGCCGTCGCGCCGCTTCTGCCCGGAATGGGCGACGCGCGCCATCTCATAGGCGGCCTTGATGCGGCCGAGATCCATAGGGTGGCCGCTGCTCTTTATCTTCTCCTCAAGCTCCTCAAACAGCTTGTCCGGATCGACAGCCGCCGCGGCGGCATTATCCGTTACCGGAGTATGGACACCGTCGACCGGCGCGTTTTTCATCTTTTCCTGTTCCATATAAATAACCTCTACGCAAGTGCGCGCAGCGCGCGGATAAGGTGAGTGCTTTCAAGGTCGGCCTTGCCGGAGATACTGGCGCAGCGGGAGGAATATATGCTGCCGTCCTCGCTTCTGAGAAGCCCCGTCTCCCTGAGCACCATAAGGCACAGGCAGAACTTTTCGGGCGGCATACCCGCTATACACTGATGGATAACGTCCGCGGCATCTTTGCCGACGGCAAAGTCTTTGTCCATGGCGCGCCACACACGCACGAAGTCCGCGCGGCCGGGGCAGTAGGCTGCCGCCGCCCAGTTGGCGCTCTCGTCCCCGGCGAGTATCGCCGAGCAGAGCGCGGTCGGGTCGTGCCGGCGCACGGCGGCGGTAACGAGCTGCACGGTGACATTGCCGCGAAACTCGTTTATCTGCGGCGTGAATGCGAGGTCGACCGCGTCTCCCTCGGAAATGCCGAGCTGACGGGCAGTGTGCGAAAAGAAGATGCACTCGAAGTGCGAAGCACCGAGGCGCACGCGCATACGCAGGTGCTTTCCGCCGCCGACCTCGGAGGCCGATTCGAGCGTCGCCCCGCAGATGCACATGATGGGCTTCGGGTTTGCGTTGCCGTAGGGCTCAAGCATATCGAGCGAGCGGACGTTCTCCACGCTGAGAAGCGAAGGATCGGTTATGAGCAGGTCGCAGCAGACCTCCGGCAGCGGCGCGGGGCGGTGACGGCGGTAGTACGCCGCGAGCGCCTCGCGGAACCTGTCGAGCCTGTCGCGGCGGATGTTCAGCCCCGCGGCGAGCGCATGACCGCCGAAGCCGGTGAGGTTCTCGGAGCAGGCGGAGAGCGCTTCAAAGAGGTTGAAGCCGCCGTAGCTGCGGCAGGAACCCTTGCCGTTCTCGCCGTTCAGGCATATTATGATTGCCGGGAGTGAATACTGTTCGGCAAGCCTTGACGCTGCAATGCCGATAACGCCTTGGTGCCAGCGGTCACTTGCGAGAACTATCGGCTCCTGCGGGTCGGAGTCCTTGATGATATCGTTAGCCTCCTGCCAGATTTGCGTCTCGATGCTCTGTCTCTGGCGGTTGAGCTCGCACAGCTCCTTTGCAAGAGCCGCAGCTTCGTTTTCGTCCCGGCTCATGAGGAGCCGGGCGGCAACGCTCGCCTGACCGAGCCTGCCCGCAGCGTTGAGGCGCGGGGCAAGAGAAAAGCCTATGGTCGAGGCTGTCAGGTGGCGGGCGTCCGTGCCGGATTCGCGGAACATCGCGGCAATGCCGGGGCGCGGAGCCTTCGCGATGCGGGAAAGCCCGTAGCGCACGAGGAAGCGGTTCTCCCCCGTGAGGGGCATAACATCCGCCACGGTGCCGATAGCGGCAAGGTCGCCGTACATTTCAAGCATTTTGGAGCTGTCACCCTCGCAGGCACAGACGAGCTTGAGCGCGACGCCGACGCCGGCAAGATTCTTATTCGGATATGTGTCCCCGTCGCGCTTGCAGTCGACAAGCGCCGTGACCTCGGGCAGTGCGTCCGGGCGGCACTCATGGTGGTCGGTGATGACCATGTCGACACCGATCTGCGCGGCGTGCGCAGCCTCCTCGACGGCGGTTATGCCGCAGTCGACCGTTATGACAAGGCTTACGCCCTGCGCCTTGAGCGTGTCGAGCGCGGCGCAGTTAAGCCCGTAGCCCTCCTCGTTCCGGTCGGGGATATAGGGCACACACTTGATCCCCTTGCGGCGCAGATAGTCCGTGACAAGGCAGGTGGAGGTGATGCCGTCCACGTCATAGTCGCCATAGACCGCGACGGTCTCCCCGTCCCTTATCGCGCGCAGGATGCGCTCGCGCGCCTTGTCCATGTCCAGCATCAGCATGGGGTCGCACAGCAGCTCCTCCCCGCCGGAGATAAGCGTCTGTGCTTCGGCGGCGGTTTTGATCCCCCTCAGCGCCAGCACCATCGACAGCAGCGGCGTGAAGCCCGCTGATAAAAGCTCATGCGGAACGGCCGGTCTGGTAAATGGAATTGTCCAGTCCTTTTTCTTCATCTATTTTACTCTTCTCAAATATTTTTTAATAATTAATAATACCAGAATACTTATTCTAATTCAATAGAAGCCGGCAAAAAAGTCGCCGAGTCTTGACAAACGTGACTGCAGCGGGTACTATACTATAACTGATTTTCTGAAAACAGGAGACTTTTGAATTGACTGAACTTATACTCGACTGCGCGCTTGACGCATTGAAGGACGGCGCGCTAAGCATACCCATTCTCTTCCTCGCATATCTGCTTATGGAAATGCTCGAAAACAGCAAGCGCCTTGACGAGGGCATACTGCACTCATACTCCCGCAAGGCAGGGCCTGCGCTCGGGGGGCTCCTCGGCGCGATACCGCAGTGCGGCATATCCGGCGCGGCGGCGACGCTGTTTTCCACAGGCTCTATAAGCGTGGGGACGATGCTCGCGGTATTTTTTGCCACCTCGGATGAAATGCTGCCGGTCATGCTCTCCTCGCTTGCCGACGGCAAGGGCGCAACGGACATCGGGCAGATCGCCGCGATAGTCGCGGCAAAGGCGGTGATGGGCATTGTCCTCGGCTACCTTGTCGACGCCTTCGGCAGCCGGCTCTTCGCGCGGGACAAGAACATCCACAGCTTCTGCGAGCGTGAGCACTGCGAGTGCGATGAGGAAGAGGGCAGCGTGTGGCTCTCGGCGCTCAAACACACGGTGAAGATCGCCGTTATGCTTATCGCCGTCACCTTCGCGCTCAATATAATTCTTGAGCTTGTCGGCATCGAGCGTCTGGGCGCGACGGTGTTCGCAACACCTGTTGTCGGTGAGCTGCTGCTGGCGCTCTTCGGGCTTATCCCGAACTGCTCCGTCTCCGTTGTCATCACTGAGGCGTATCTCTCCGGCATCATCGGGCTCGGCGGGCTGTTCGCGGGGCTGCTGTCAAACGCCGGTATCGGCCTGCTGGTGCTGCTGCGCACGAATAAGGACCGCCGCGAGAACCTGACGGTCATCGCGCTGCTGTTCCTCCTCGGCGCGCTCAGCGGGATGCTTATAAATCTGGCCGTATAAATCCCTGCGCAACTGCGCGTTGCTTGACCTTGGGAGCGTTCCTGATATAATCGGAATAAATGAAATAATAATTTATTCAGACTATGGAGGGGCAAAATGGAGACCAAGGATGTTATACACGAGCTGCGTAATAAAGCGGGGCTTTCTCAGGATGAGCTTGCGGAGAAGCTTTTCGTCACCCGGCAGGCCGTTTCCCGCTGGGAAAACGGCGAGACCGTACCGAATACGGAGACGCTGAAGCTCTTGTCGAAGCTTTTCAGAGTTTCGATCAACACGCTTTTAGGTTCGCCGCAGCAGCTTGTCTGCCAGTGCTGCGGGATGCCGCTTGACGATTCGACGATAAGCGCCGAGCCTGACGGCGAGCTCAACGAGGAATACTGCAAGTGGTGCTACACGGGCGGCGAGTTCAAGTATTCAAGCCCGGAGCAGCTCATTGACTTCTGCGTTGAACACATGGCAAGCGAGGCATGGCCGCCCGAGCAGGTACGCGCGCACATGGAAGCGGTCGTCCCCGGGCTCAGGCACTGGAAAAACAATTAAATCGCCGCCCATGGCGGCGGATATTGTGTCCCTTCGGGCCGGATCAGAATATAATTTATGCGAGCCGCAAATTGCGGCTCGCATTTTTTCATTATTCAAAGCACCTTGGAAAGGAACGCCTGAGTGCGCGGCTCCTGCGGGTGGTCAAACAGCTCCGCCGGGATGTTCTCCTCAACGATAGCGCCGCTGTCCATGAAGATCACGCGGTCTGCGACCTCACGGGCAAAGCCCATCTCGTGCGTCACGACGACCATCGTCATGCCGTTATGCGCGAGCTGGCGCATCAGGTCGAGCACCTCACCGACCATCTCAGGGTCGAGCGCGGAGGTAGGCTCGTCAAATAGCATGACCTCGGGCTCCATCGCGAGCGCGCGGGCTATCGCAATACGCTGCTTCTGGCCGCCGGAGAGCATGGCGGGATAGGTATCGGCCTTGTCGGAAAGGTCGATGCGTTCAAGAAGCTCCATCGCAAGCTTGTCGGCCTCGGCCTGAGTCTTTAGCTTCAGCGTGACGGGCGCAAGGGTGATGTTCTTCTTGACAGTCATGTTCGGGAAGAGGTTAAAGTGCTGGAAGACCATGCCCATCTTACGGCGGTGCAGGTCAAGATTGACCTTGGTGTCGGTAATATCCACGCCGTCAAAGATAACCTTGCCGGAGGTCGGAGTCTCCAGCAGGTTCAGGCAGCGCAGCAGCGTCGACTTGCCCGATCCGGAAGGGCCGATTATCGCGACGACCTCGCCGCGCGCAACGCTGAGACTGCAATCATTAAGAGCCTTGACCGTTCCGCCGACGTATTCCTTTTTGATATGCTCTACGCGGATGAGCTCACTGCCTGTCGCCACGGCGCATCCTCCTCTCTACCGCTTCGATAGCCTTGGAAGCGGGATAGTTTATGCAGAAGTATATAAGCGCCGCAAGTGTATAGGGCGCGAGTGATATATACGTTGTGGAGGCAACAGCCTTTGCGCCGAACATAAGCTCCGCCATGCCGAGCATGGAGCAGATCGAGCTCTCCTTCACCATCGTGACGACCTCGTTTGCAAGCGCGGGGAGGACGTTCTTTATCGCCTGAGGCAGCACGACAAGCTTCATTCCCTGCCACTTGGAAAGGCCGAGAGAGCGCGCGGCTTCCATCTGCCCCGCGTCCACGGCGAGGATGCCCGCCCTGAATATCTCCGCGACGTAGGCGGAGCTGTTGAGCGCGAGCGCGACGACACCGGGGATAAAACGGCTGAGATCGACAAAGCCGAGTATCGTGACGCGCGGGATCGATATGACGCCGAACAGACCGAAGTATATGATAGACAGCTGCACGAGCATCGGGGTAGAACGGAACACGGCTATGTACGCGCCCGAAATGGTCTTAACGACCTTGTTCCTGCTCAGACGCATCAGCGCCAGCAGCATTGCGGGAATGACCGCAAGACTGACGGAGACGATAGCGAGCAACAGCGTATACTCTACGCCCTGCACAAAGAAAACTCCGTACTTCGGCAGGAATGAGAAGTTAAAGAAGCTGGCGGGACTCATGTCCTTAAATAGGTTGCTCCACCACATGAATGATGTTTCCCTTCAAAATTATATATTTACCACAGGGTTTATTATCGTACCACGTTTTATGCCGTAATGTCAACCGACACAGGCAGGTTTTTGACGGATATGAAACGGATATAAGAAAAAGCACACTAAACAACGGAGCAAAGCCTTTTTACGGCTTTGCTCCGTATTGTCAGTGATTTATCTCAGACGGCTTTATTATTCTTCTACGATTGCAAGATCGGACAGCTCATCAGCCGCGGCTATGAACTCATCGACCTTGTTGTTCTTCAGCATGTCAGCGATCGCCTCGTTGATGCCGGGGAGCAGGCCCTTGGGGTCGCCCTTTGCAACTGCGATGCAGTAGGGAAGAGCTTCGCCGAGTTCGATGTCAGCAATGACGAGATCGGGGTTGGACTCGGCATACTGCATTGCGACGGAGCCGTCGAGGACAACTGCATCGACCTTATCGTTGACGAGCTGGTTGACAGCATCGGTAACGACCTGGAGGGAGACGAGGTTTGCACCCGGCATATCGTCTTTGACGATGTCTTCCTTGGTGGTAGCGGTCTGAGCGGCAACAGACTTGCCGGAGAAAGAATCAAGAGAGGTGTACTCATCGGCCTTGTCAGCCTTGATGAGAATCATTGCGGGGTAGTCGGTGTAGTAGGGATCTGAGAAGTCGGCAGCGTTCAGACGCTCCTCGGAAGCTTCCATAGCGGCGATGACTATATCGAACTCGCCCTTCTGCAGGCTTGCAAGCAGGTAATCAAAGCCCATGTTCTCGACCTTCAGTTCCTTGCCGGTGTAGTCGGCAACGTACTGTGCGACAGAGACATCGATACCGCCGTAGGCCATGTTGCCGTCGGCATCGAGATACTGGAACTCATACGGAGGATAGTCAGCGGAGGTGCCCATGACGAGGGTATCGGCGGCGGGAGTGCTGGAGCTGGAGCTGGAGCCGCAGGCGCACAGAGCGGCTGCCATTGCAAGAACCAGAAGCAGTGCAGTGATCTTTTTCATTTTTCTTATCTCCTCATTAAAATTTCTCATGTAACGCTCAAAAAAAAATATATATTCATTTGAGTTGCACAGAGTATACATCTATACGCGAATATTGTCAACTGGTGATTTTGCTCAAGTTAACAAAAATTATACTTTGTTTTTATGCATGTTACCGAGCAGCACATTTTGACGCGGCATAGCACGGATATGGATCAGCTTTCATAAAAGCCTATATTTCAAGTAAATAAAACAAAGGTCGTGAATTACGTCTTGCAGTGTTGGGCATACTGCGATATAATAGGCAACCGAGCTTTACGCTCCGCCAGATAAATACAGATTCAGAGAAAGAACGGTTAAAAATGAATATTCCTATGAATAACTCGTATATTGAAGTGGACATGCAGATACTGCGCGAGAACATGGCAAGCATCGCTTCCACGCTTACGCCCGGCGCGGGGATAATCCCCGTGCTCAAGGACGACGCTTACGGTCTCGGCCTTGTGCCGGTCGCCCATGTGCTCGAACCGCTGGACTGCGTGCGCTGCTTTTCCGTGTCCCATGTGTCCGAGGGACTTGAGCTGCGCCGCGGCGGCATAAGCAAGGGCATCCTTGTGATGAACTCCGCGCTCCCCTTCCAGCTTGAGGCCGCCGTCGAGGCCGGGCTCTCGCTCGCCTGCGGCCGCCCCGGCTTTGTCACAGAGCTTCAGGCAGCGGCGCGCGCCGTCGGCAAGACCGCGCATATTCATATTAAAATAGATACAGGGCTGCACCGCATTGGCTTTGTCCCCGGAGAGGAGCTCGGCGCTTTTGTCGCGGAGCTGCGCGCGGCGGGCGATGATATAGTCGTTGACGGTGTGTTCTCCCACTTCTCCGCGCCTGAGAGCCTTGAGCGCGACGAGGAGGAATACGCGCGCTTTCTTGAGGGTATCGCCCAGCTTGAGAGCGCCGGGGTGCAGATACCGTTTAAGCACATTTCCTGCTCTGCCGCCTCCGAGCGCTACCCGAAGTTTGACATGGACGCGGTGCGCATAGGCCGCCGCCTGTATATGGACGCTCCGGACGAGCCGCTCGGGACGGTAAAAGAGCTTGCGTCATGGCGCAGCTACGTCGCCGCCGTGCATGAGCGCCGCGCCGGGGATCGTCTCGGCTACGGCGAAGGGCTGACGCTCGATAAGGACACGCGCGTCGCGACCGTAGGCATCGGCTACGGCGACGGGCTTGCCCTCCGCTTTGCCGAGGTGAACGCACCGGTGCTGATATGCGGCAAGATGGCGCATGTGATCGCGGTTTTTATGGATCAGTGCCTTGTCGACGTTACGGGCATAGACTGTGTCCCCGGCGACGAGGTGACGATATTCGGCTATGACGGTCACGGCGGATATATCTCCTCCCAGTCTCAGGCGCTGCTGACCGATGCGCTCGAAGGCTGCGGCATCACCTCCGGACTCTCCACGCGTGTGGCAAGAGTGTACGTAGGTTGAGGAATAAAAAAGTAAACAGTGCAGATATTAACGTTAGCACTCATTTTGTTGGAGTGCTAACGTTAACTTTTTGTTCATATCTTTCGCTATATTTGTTAATAATTGTGCGGTATCTTATATACACGATGAAACAAAAGAAATGAAGTTTCATCCAAGAATCAAATCAGTAAATAAATTTTGGAGGTATATATATTATGTTTGAACTTATTCCTTTTGATCGCCGTAATCATTCCGTTTCCGTTTTCGATCCGTTCCGCGCCTTTGACGATATGGAGCGCAGCTTCTTCAGAGACGTGCCTTCTGTCGCTTCCTTCCGCACCGATGTTACCGACACCGGCGATGCCTACAAGCTCGAGGCTGAGCTGCCCGGCTTCAAGAAGGAGGATATCAAGATCGACGTCGAGGACGATTGCCTGACCATCAGCGCCGAGAGAAAGGTCGACGAGGATAAGAAGGATGAGAAGAACAACTTCGTAAAGCGCGAGCGTTACTACGGTTCCTACAGCCGCAGCTTTGACGTCTCCGGCATCAACATCGACGGTATCGAGGCTTCCTACACCGACGGCGTCCTGACGCTGACGATGCCGAAGAAGGCCGCTGAGGTTCCCGCAAGCCGCCGTCTGGAGATCAAGTAAGCACTGATCCCCTCCCTCCCATAACTCACACACACATATTTCTCCCGCACCGCGCGAAGCGGTGCGGGAGATTTTTTTATTTACAGCTATTGTTTTTCGGCGCATATAGTGCTACCATACCTGCATATTCCCCTGCATATACCAACGCGCATTCTTATTTTATATAGTTAATAGGAGATGCTGAAATGAAGAAATACGAAGCCGGGTTTATCGGTGCGGGCAACATGGGCGGCGCGCTTGCGCTCGCAGCAATGAAGAAAGTCGGCGGAGATAAGGTCGCCGTAGCATGCAGCAGTGAGGAGAGTACCGCCGCAAAGGCGGTAAAGCTCGGCTGCGCCGCCGCGCACGCGGAGGAAATAATAGCTGACAGCCGCTATGTCTTTTTAGGCATCAAGCCGCAGATGCTGCGTGCCGTCGTGCAGAGTCTCGAAAAGCCGCTGCATGAAGCGGACACGGTGTTCGTGTCGATGATCGCGGGCGTGAGCCTTGATACGCTCGGGCAGCTCCTCGGCGCGGACAAGAAGATAATCCGCATCATGCCTAACACGGCCTGCGCCGTCGGACAGGGCGTGCTGTTAGTGTGCGCGAACGCGAACGTGACCGCGCAGGAGCTGGTGGATTTTGAGGCGATGATGGAGCACTCTGGCGTTGTTGACCGCATCGATGAAAAGCTCATAGACGCGGCCAGCGCGGTGTCCGGCTGCGGCCCGGCCTATGCGTATATGTTCATCGAGGCGCTTGCAGACGGCGGCGTCAAGTGCGGTCTGCCGCGCGCAAAGGCGATACGCTACGCCGCGCAGATGCTGCTCGGCAGCGCCGAGATGGTGCTGCAGTCCGGCAAGCACCCGGAGCTGCTGAAGGACGAGGTATGCAGCCCCGGCGGAAGCACCATCGCGGGCGTCGCTGCGCTCGAAGCGCACGGCTTCAGAAGCGCCTGCATCGACGCCGTCGACGCAGCCTACGAAAAGACGAAGAAGCTCGGTTAACGCAGCTCATAAAATTTCCCGGCCGCTCAGTCAGAGCAGCCGGGGAATTTTTTTATTATTCGGTACAATAACTCAGTCGTGGCAGTGCTCGCAGTCGTGGATCTGGAACTTCTCGGGATCGTAGGCGATGCCGTTCTTGTCATAGTAGTCCTTGACGGCGGCGCGGACTGCTTCCTCGGCAAGGACAGAGCAGTGGATCTTCTGAGGGGGCAGACCGTCGAGCGCCTCGACGACCGCCTGATTGGAAAGCTCCAGCGCTTCCTCAACGGGCTTGCCCTTTATAAGCTCGGTCGCCATGGAGCTGGTAGCAATAGCGCTGCCGCAGCCGAAGGTGTTGAACTTACAGTCGGTTATCACGCCGTCCTCCACCTTGATATACATACGCATAATGTCGCCGCACTTGGCGTTGCCGACCTCGCCGATGCCGTCGGCGTCATCCATCTTGCCGACGTTGCGCGGGTTCTGAAAATGGTCCATGACCTTATCGCTGTAAAGTGCCATATTTATGATCCTCCAATATCAGTGTAATGAATGTCTAATCAAAGCTTATATAAGATGTTTGCGCTCACCCTTTTCAAGCTCGTCCCACACGGGGGACATGTTGCGCAGGTACTCGACGACTCTCGGGACGACCTCGATGATATGGTCGATCTGCTCCATGGTGTTGTACTCGCCTATCGACAGGCGCAGGGAGCCATGAGCAACCTCGTGCGGCAGGCCGAGCGCGAGCAGAACATGGCTCGGGTCGAGCGAGCCGGAGGTGCAGGCGCTGCCGGAGGAAGCGCAGATGCCGTTGGCGTCGAGCATGAGCAGCAGAGACTCGCCCTCGATGCCCTCAAAGCACATGTTGACCGTGCCGGGGACATGATGCTCAAGGCTGCCGTTTATCTTGCTGTGCGGGATCTTGCCGAGCTCGGCAAAGAGCTTATCGCGCATCGCGCACATCTTCGCGGAGTTCTCCTCCATATTATCGCAGGACTCCTTGAGTGCCGCCGCCATTGCGGCGATGCCCGCGACGTTCTCGGTACCGGCGCGCTTGCCGCGCTCCTGAGCGCCGCCCTCGATGAGGTTGAGGATGGGGATGTTCTTCCGCACATACAGCGCGCCGACGCCCTTGGGGGCATGGAACTTGTGCCCGGAGATGGAGAGCATATCTATGTTCATCTCCTCGACGTTTATCGGCATATGCCCCGCGGCCTGAACAGCATCGCAGTGGAACGGGACGCCGCGCTCACGGCAGAGCGCGCCGATCTCTTTCACGGGCTGCACGGTGCCTATCTCGTTATTTGCGAACATGATGGTGACAAGGCAGGTGTCCTCGCGGATAGCCGCGGCAAGCTCATCAAGGCGGACGACACCGTCCTCATGCACATCGAGCAGCGTGACCTCAAAGCCTTCCTTTTCGAGCCGGGCAAGGCTGTGCAGCACGGCGTGATGCTCAAACCTGGTGGAGATCAGGTGCTTCTTGCCCTTGCGTGCGCCGAGGCGGGCGGCGGAGAAGATGGCCTGATTGTCGGCCTCGCTGCCGCCGGAGGTAAAGATTATCTCGCGCGGGCTTTTCGCGCCGAGGCAGTCGGCCACGGTCTGTCTGGCCTTGGCGACATCCTCCGTCACCTTCTGAGCGAAGGCGTAAAGGCTCGAGGGGTTGCCGTAGTACTCGGTCAGGTACGGCATCATCGCGTCAAGCGCGGTCTTGCTGACGCAGGTGGTTGCAGCGTTATCGGCGTATACGAACATGTCTTTCTATCCTTTCGATTTACTTATTATCGATTTACTTTTTATCTTTTCTCCATTTATCTCCGGTGAGAAGATCCTGAAGCGTTATCCCGTCAAGGTAGGCGTTGATGATCTCGTCAAGCTCCATCCACATTGGAACAGTGATGCACTCGCCCGCGCGGTCACACTCGACACTGCCGGCCTTGATGCAGGACACGGGCGCGAGGTTATCCTCAACGCAGCGCAGTATCTCCCCGACGCTGTACTCCTCTGGCTTCCGAGCGAGTTTGTAGCCGCCCTCCTTGCCGCGCGTACTGTCTATAAGCTCGGCCTTCTTGAGACTGCCGACAATGGCTTCCATGTACTTCATGGAAGAATCCGTCCTGTCGGCGATCGTCTTGAGGGAGACATAGCCCTCATCGGTGCGCCTTGCAAGGTCTACCATAATACGCAGGGCATAGCGCCCTTTTGACGTCACATTCAAGAATGACCCCTCCTCTGCGGAAAACATACTGCATACAGTATGTTCTAATTCCTACAAGTTTAATATACCATAAGTTTACTGGGAATTAAATTGGGCAAGTTCTACAAAGTTATATGCGTATAATTTTGCAGACTGCCGGGAAAGGCAGTCTGCAAGATCATTTTACCAGCTGTGTACCGGGATAATAGTGTGCGAGTATCTCACGGTAATCCGCGCCGCTTTTCGCCATGGCGTTTGCGCCGTACTGGCTCATGCCGACACCGTGGCCGAAGCCCGTGACGGTGAAGAGAAAGCTGCTGCCGGTGTACTCCAAAGTGAATGCCGTCGAGCGCAGGGAGAACAGGCTGCGCAGCTCCGTGCCGCTGAGCTTCTCCCCGCCGAGGACGGCAGAAGCCACTCTGCCGCTGCCGTCGCGCGTGATCTCGCCGATCCACCCGCTCTCGTCACCGGTGAAGTCCGCGTCCGGGCGGGCATATAGCACGGTGTCCCGGAAATCCAGTGCACTCAGCTCAACGCTGCTTATGTAGTTCGGTACCTCCTCCGCCGTCTCGGGGCTGTCCACACTTATTAGATACGGGCGCGCGCTCCATATCGCGCCGCAGTCCTCAGTCGCTCCGGCGGATGAGGAGTGGAACGCCGCAAACACCGGCGCGCCGTCATAGCACAGGTACTCCCCCGCTGTGGCCTCGACGGCGGACTTTATCTTTTTGAGCTTTTCATCATAGCTGCCGCCCCAGTTCCGGCGCAGCGTATCCTCACTGCTCCACGCCTGACAGCAGGCGAAGTCCGTGCAGACCTGCGCGGCATCGCCGTGGCGGCCGGTCGCGGCACAGTAGAGCGCATAGCTGCGCGCCGCGACGCTCTGTGCCTTCAGTGCTTCCGGTTCAAAGGACGCGGGCATCTCCGCCGCGACGACTCCGACAAGATAGCTCTGCATATCCATCTCCTGCACCTCATCGCCGTTCTTTACCGTGACGGTCTCAGGCGCAGGGTACGGAGCCTTTGCCGAAGCCGCGACCGGTTCCTGTGTGCTGATCGGCTCCGGTGTGAAAGTCCACGCCCCGGCGCTGTCCGCAGGCTCGTTTGCGGGATGCATATACTCATTTTTCTCCGGCGCAGCGGTCGTTCTGCACTGGATGAAGGTCATTGCAAAGGTCAGGAAAAAAGCGGCATAAGCCGCAAGCAGCACCCTCTTCACGCCGTATTCCCCCGTTTCATCTTGACTGAATATGGAAAAAAATATATAATATACTGATTTCTCCGCAGGCGGGCATAGCCCAGCGGCCTGTCCGCTTAATCTAATGTTATTGAAACGAGACATTGAATATGCAGAAAAAATCTTTGGAAATAACCTGCTATGTTGCCGGTGCCGGTGCGTTCGGCGTGTTCCTGCGCTGGCTTCAGGATCAGCTCGCCTTCGACGAAAACGGGCTGTCGGAACCGAGCGTCTTTAATTTTCTTGTACCGCTGATGCTCCTCGCCGCGGCGTGGATGTTCACCCGGTTCATAAACAAGATCCAGGATGACAAGCTCTATGTACCGCGGGATTTCTGCGATGCGCTGTTTAACCCAGGCAAGCTCTTCGCCGTTGCACGCTGGGCGATAGGTCTGCTGATGTGCCTCGGCTCCGTCGTCCTGCTTATGACCTCGGAGACGGACGTCGACGCGGACTTTATCCGCATAATATGTCTGCTGGGCTTTCTGTCCGGGCTTGCGTTCCCGTTCGTCCTCGGTTCAGCTAATTATGATGAGTTTGCAAACGTCAGGTTCGTCCGCCTGTGCATGATGATGCCGATCCTGCTCTTTTCCGCGTGGCTCATTCTCTGCTACAAGCAGAACTCGTACAACAGCGTCGTATGGTCATACGTGATAGAGATGGCGACGATCATCGTCGCGCTGCTGGCGTTCTTCCGCATCGCGGGCTACGCTTTCTTCGCCCCGAACTGGCGCAAGTGCATGCTTGCGATAATGATGGGCGCGGCGATGTGCATCATGTCCCTTGCCGACGAGCGCTATATGGGGATGCACATCATTATGCTCTCCGCGGCGCTGATGCTCATTCTGTATAACTGGATTCTGTTCAAGAACCTCCGCAAAAAAGTAAAGCGCAGCGAGATCCAGGAACCTCAGTCCGACGAAGGCGGCTTCGAGCAGATAAAATGAGGTATCAAATAATATAGAAAAGCCGATGACTCGCGGGAGGCATCGGCTTTTTTTATTGATTAGGATATGTTATTCTTTATCTTTCTTTTTCCGCCAGACGGCAATACCGGTGCCGGTGCCTGCGATCACAGCAAGAATGATGATCCACCACCACGCACTGCCGCTCTCAGAGGGCTGCTCCGCAGGCTCGGCAGTGGGTTCAGACGTGGCGACAGGGGTGGGGGTGGGGCTCGCCTCTATGGGCTTGGCGGGTATCACTTTCGTCTCGGTATAGGCGCAGACCGTGCAGACACGCTCCTGCTTGCCTTCCTTGCCTGCCGCGGCTTCCTGCGTGACCGTCCAATCCCCGAAAGTGTGCGCGTCTTTCTGCGCGGCGATCCTGCCGCAGTAGGAGTATTTCTGCTCATGCGTCGTCCCGGTGACGATCCATTCCGGCTTGCAGCCCGTGAGATGGTTCCCCGCGTCCATGCCGCCGTACCCCTGACTGCAGACCTCACACGTCGCCGGCCAGCAGCACGTCGCCGTGCCGCCGGTATGTCCCGCGGCAGGGATCACCTTACCGGTTGCGATCTTCGCGTCACATACTTTGCAGTATGTATCCCCGGTATAGCCGTCATGCGTGCAGTCGGCATCTTTCTTGCCGCGCACCTCTGTGCCGCCGACGTGTCCCGCGGCAGGGATCGCCTTGCCGGGGGTCAGCACCGCACCGCAGTCCTTGCAGCAGATATCCCCGGTGTAACCGTCCTGCGTGCAGGTAGCCTCCACCGCGCCGCGCACCTCCGTGACACCGGTGTGGTTCTTCGGGTCAACATTGCCCCACTGGTATTCATATGTATCCGTTCCCTTGTAGTGGCAGGTGCCGCAGTTCACATAGTACACCGGCTTGGAGACGCAGGTAGCCGGGGACTTCAGGTACATATTGCCCTGCACGAACGAATGAGAATCCATGTATGCTTTCGCTTCAGTGCAGTTAAGGCACCAAACCCAGTGGCTTTCGGCATCCCTGCCTACTTCAGTGTCAGAATACCACTTCCAGCGTGCTGGAAAAGCATGCCCGCCATAGTACTGCCCGCCGCAAGAGGTGCATGTGCCCAGCGTGACGCAGGTCCCATTGCCTCCGCCGCAGTTTTCCGTTTCGACCGCGCCGCAGCCATCGCGCTTGCAGGTGCGGGTATGCGTCTTATTATCGCCGTTGGACTGCCACTCTCCCCAGTCGTGGCCGAGTATGCCGTATTCACCGCCGCATTTCTCGCAGGTTTTACCAGTGGTGCAGGTGGGCGTTTCGGTTCCGCCAATGTGTCTAAATTCATCTTCACCGCCCGAGCACGAACCTTCATTACCGCAATTCGTACATCTAAAAATTCCCCAATGCCACTTTGGGTCAGGAGTGCTGCTGATAGGTGTGGGAATGAACCCAATGACCGGGAAATATCCTCTCGTATTGCATTTTTTGCACAGTGCATAAGTCTCCAACGATGACGTATCGTCCGCCGCGGCCGACGGCGTCATCACCGGCAGAATATTCAGCAGCAGCACAGCGGTAAGGATCGCGATCCAGAATTTCTTTTTCATCATACCCTCCTTGAGATAAAATATTTCTTTCCTCTTTGGTATGTGCACCAAAAGTATAACATGAGTCGGAGGTAAATGCAACAGGAAAAGCGGGAGTATACGTCCTCGCTGCGTGCGAGTTCAAGTCCCATATATGCCAAAAAGGAAATGACCGTCATAGACGGCCATTTCCTTTTTGGTGCGCGAGGCGGGACTTGAACCCGCACGTCCGGAGTGGACACTAGAACCTGAATCTAGCGAGTCTGCCAATTCCACCACTCGCGCATATCGTGAACGCTCGACTATAATAGCATCCGCAGCCCCGCTTGTCAAGTCATTTTTCTTCCCGATTCCAATTTTTTCTTTACACGCCCGCTTCGGAATGATATATTGTAGTAAACAAAGTACTACTGAACAGGAGCTGTCGCACCATGCCTGATCGTTCCGCGCTGAAACGCAATGCCACTGAAAAAATACGTACCTCAAATCCCAGGGTCATCACCGTCGCGCTGGTCTATCTGCTGCTGAGCCTGCTTGTGAACCTGCTGTCATCAAGGCTGCTCTCCATCAACATGACCGATGCCGACGCCGCGCGTTATCTCCAGTATTACGCCGAGGGCAACTATGAGTACGCGCTGAGATACCTTGACATTATCGCCCCTCCCGCGACCTCCTATTTCCTCGACACGCTGCTCACCGTCGTGATGAGCATCGTCGGCGCGGGCTTTATTCTTTTCCTGCTCAACACCGCCCGCGGCAATGCGCCCTGCTTCGGCAACCTCCTTGATGGCTTCGGCTTCGGGCTCAAGGTCGTTATCCTGAACATTCTCGAAGCGGTCTTTATAGGGCTGTGGTCGCTGCTGCTTCTGTTTCCGGGCGTCATCGCCTACTATAGCTACAGTCAGGCTATCTATATTCTCGTCGACGATCCCACAAAGTCGCCCATGCAGTGCATCCGTGAATCCAAGGCCATGATGGCCGGGCACAAGGGCGAGCTTTTCGCGCTCGACCTCAGCTTCCTCGGCTGGTACCTTCTCTCCCTCGTCCCCATGCTCGGCTATGCCGTGCGCGTCTGGACGGTGCCCTATATCGGCATGACCAAAACGCTCTACTTTGAAGCTCTCCGCAGCGGCGCGGCCTATACCCGCGATACCTTCAACGTTGATATATAAAGCAAAAAGCTCGGTTTCCAAGATGGAAACCGAGCTTTTTCAGGTCAGAACACGAGCGCGAAATGCTCTGGTTTGGGCTTGTATTTGACCCCCGAAACAAGCCCCATCGCGCAGAACATCGTCACCATCGACGAGCCTCCGTAGCTGAAGAACGGCAGCGTTATGCCTATGACCGGCGTAATACCGATGCACATACCGATGTTTATGAACATCTGGAACAGCATTGCCCCGGCAACGCCGAAGCAGATCAGCATATCATAGGTGCGGCTCGAATGCAGGCCGATCCTGAGGATATGGATTATGATTATCAGCAGCAGCGCGACGACGATAAGGCAGCCGATCATGCCGAAATGCTCGCCGATACAGGAGAAGATGAAGTCGGTATGCTTGCCGGTAAAGACCGTGGTGCTGTGCTCATCGTCAACTCCGGTGAGACGTCCGGATGCAAGGCTCATCTTGCTCTGCGTGGTCTGCCATCTGATGCCCCAGCCATCGGGGTCGACGCTTGCATCGTAGGGGGCGACAAGTCTCTGCTTCTGATAGTCCTTCAGGAAGTAGTTCCACAGCAGCGGTATCGCCGAGGCAACAAGTGCCCCGCCTATCGCGAACCAGTAAAGCTTCACGCCCAGCGCATAGAACATTACGAGAAAGACGCCGAGCAGAATGCCCGCGCTTCCAAGGTCAGAGGAGACGCCGACGATCATCAGGAACACGATGCCGAAATGCGCCGCCATCTGCACCACCGACAGGAACGAATTAATATCCCGGTACTCTTTAAGATAAGTCATCTGCTTTGCGGCGACGACTATGTACAGCACCTTGATGACCTCCGAGGGCTGTATGCCGATACCGGCGAAACGTATCCAGCTCTTGTTGCCGGTGCCGTCGTCCTGCCCGAAGATGACGAGCGCGACGAGCAGCAGCACATTTATCGCGCACAGTATCTTCCACTGCTGGCCGAGGATATCCGCGTCAATTACCGTAAAGAGCACAAAACCGGCGATACCGAGGAACAGCGAAAAGGTCTGGACCGCGATGTACTTTGACGGAGCGGACATGTCCCAGCCGCCCTCCGACATACCCGTGACCGCGATATCTATCGAGTATATCCCGTATATCGAGCATATGATGCACATTATAAGCAGAAATATATCCGCCCTCTGAAAGAACTGTTTTATATATTTCTTTGTCTTTGTGATACCTGTCACCGCCTTTTAGCAAATTGACACAGCGCCTGCCGCGCCGTAAGACGTATTTTATCACATAATTGCTCTTTACGCAACGCCCCGACGATGTTATAATATCTGCCGGGATTTTATCGGGAATGATTTTATCACAGTCCCCCGCCGGGATTGTTATCACAGTGTTAAAACACGGTAATTGTTAATTGCACGTTAATTAAAGGAGGAGCGTATGTCGGAATACATTTCACACAGCGAGCATGATACCGAGGATATCGGCGCCTCCTTCGCGCGCACGCTCAAGGGCGGCACGGTCGTTGCGATGTACGGCGACCTCGGCGCGGGCAAGACGGCTTTCGTGCGCGGCATGGCGCGCGGCATGGGGCTTGACTGCCGTGTCTCCAGCCCGACCTTCACAATAGTCAACGAGTACCTCGGCGAGCGTGAGCTCATCCATTTTGATATGTACCGCCTATCCAGCGCGGACGAGCTGTTCGACATCGGCTGGGAGGATTACCTCAACCGCGGCGCGGTGTGCGCCGTCGAGTGGAGCGAGAACGTACAGGACGCATTCTTCGGCGACGAGATAAAGGTCACCATCACGAAGCTTTCCGACACCGAGCGCAAAATCGTTATCGAGGGGGACGCAGAATGCTGATACTCGCTTTTGAATCCTCAGCAAAGCCCGCATCCGCGGCGCTTGTGAAAGACGGGCAGCTGCTCAGCCAGTATATGCAGTGCAGCGCGCTGACCCACAGCCGCACACTCCTGCCCATGGCAGAGGACATGCTCAAGAACGCTGAGCTCAGGCTCAGCGACGTTGACCTTATCGCTGTCGCCCACGGCCCCGGCTCCTTTACCGGGATACGCATAGGCGTGTCTACCGTCAAGGGGCTCGCGTGGGCAGCCGAAAAGCCCTGCGTCGGCGTCTCGACACTTGAAGCGATGGCGTGGCACGGTCTTGCCGTCGGCGGTTATATCTGCCCGGTCATGGACGCGCGCCGCAGCCAGGTCTATAACGCCCTTTTCAAAATAGAAAACGGCCGTCCCGTCCGCATGACCGAGGACAGACCCATTGCGCTCGACGAGCTTTCAAAAGAGGTCACGGCGCTGAATGCTCCAGTGTTCCTCGTCGGGGACGGCGCGGCGCTCTGCTTCGAATATTTCACCGCGCACGGTGTTCCCTGCGTCATGGCTCCGGATAACCTGCGCTGGCAGGACGCCTGGGGCGTCGCGATGGCCGCGGCGGACAAGACCCCCGGCAATGCCGATGAGCTGCTGCCTGTCTACCTGCGTCTCTCGCAGGCGGAGCGTGAGCGGCAGGAGCGGCTTTCACAATCAGTCAATTCTTAAATTGAATATAAAGGAGAACGACTTAAATGAACAAAGTATGCGTGTTCGACCATCCCCTTATTCAGCACAAGCTGTCCATCCTCCGCGATGAAAACACCAGCGTCAAGGAGTTCAGAGAGCTTGTTTCGGAGATCGCAATGCTGATGTGCTATGAAGCCACCAGAGATCTCCCGCTTGAAGAGGTCGACGTTAAGACGCCCGTCGCCGTTGCAAAATGCAAGCGTATTTCCGGCAAGAAGCTTGCCATCGTCCCCATCCTCAGAGCAGGTCTCGGCATGGTTGACGGCATGGTCAGCATGATGCCCAACGTCAAGGTTGGTCATATAGGGCTGTTCCGCGATCCTCAGACTTTAGAGCCCGTGAAGTACTACTTCAAGATGCCCGCCGACATTGAGGAGCGCGACGTTATCGTTGTCGACCCGATGCTCGCGACCGGCGGCTCCGCCTCCGCTGCGATCACCTTCCTCAAGCAGGACGGCGTCAAGCATATCAAGCTCATGTGCATCATAGGCGCACCCGAAGGCGTCAAGCGTATGCAGGAGGATCACCCGGACGTTGACATCTTTGTCGCCGCTCTGGACGATCACCTCAACGACCATGGCTACATTGTCCCCGGTCTCGGCGACGCCGGTGACCGCATCTTCGGCACCAAGTAAAAACCATATACAGCATAACCGCGCTGACGCATTGCAAGTCAGCGCGGTTTTTCTATGCCGCTCATTTCAGCAGCTTTTCATAGGTAAAGTTCCCGGCAGTGCCCCTCATCAGCAGCACATCAAGCGCCGCTAAAACGGTGCCCAATCCCCAGAGGAGTCCCGAATCTATCAGGATAATGCCGGTGCAGTTTATCATTTCCGGAGTGATCGTTACCCCGTTGAGCTTTGTCCACAGGGCGGCAGTTTTCTCACGCAGGGCGTTGTCGTTTGTGACGGTCGCGACCCGGGCGTCGCACTTTTCGCAGTCCAGCCCGCAGCAGCCGATCAGTTGGTTCATATATATTCCTCCCCTATATTTTACGCTTGCTTTGCACGCGGTTGACTTTCCAGAAGCGTCCTTGTCAGAACCAGCGTATAGGCCACCGTAATTACGATCAGAGCAGTGAGATGGAGCAGGTGCATTTCCGCGGTAAGGTTCCTATCGTCTGCAAACGTTCCGAGCGTATTTATCGCGGAATGGACGATGATGCATGGTATCAGGCTCCCGCCGCGATAAAAGATCGTGACCAGCAGGAAGCCGACCGCGATGGCAAAGACGATCTGGCACAGATTGCTGACCAAGTCCATTCCGCTGCCGTTAAAGAGGTTGATGATATGTCCAATGCCGAAAGTCACGCTGGAGATGATGATCGCAGACCTGATATTATTCTTTGCGATAGCCGTGAACAGGAAGCCACGGAAGATCAATTCCTCCAGGAATCCTACACAGAGCATGCACGCGATACGGCAGACAGTTTCCGCCGGTGAATAGTTGAGGGCGACACCGTTCCAGAGATTTCCCGATGCCAAAACAAAAAGCGGCACATAGTAAAGAAAACGCCGGGCGGGAACGGACGTTCTGCAAAGCCCGTGCCGTTTCTGCAAGTTGTTCTTTCGGACAAAGGCAAAAAGAACAACAGTCTGCAGGATGCAGAAAACGGCGCTTGCGGAGTATCCGACGCCGAGCATTTCATTGAGCGGATTGGCGAAAGACTGCAAGGCACAGTAAATCGCGATCCACACAAGTGCAAAGCTCAGCTCGTTCTTATCATACAGCTTTTTCATTTTACGTCTCCTGCTCATTCACCGGGGCGGAGATGAGCGTGATCTGCCGCGTCTTGCTGCCGGCTTTCGCTTCGACTTTCATATACCTGAGTGCGACCTCGTTGATCTCCGAAAGGAAATCTGAAAATTCCCCGTCCGTCAGCAGCAGTGTGCAGTTGGTGAACAGCAGCATATCCCTTTCGGGATCGGCATTGCCGCCGGAAAAATATTTTGCAAACGCCGCGCAGATGCTCAGCAGCGACATCTGCACAGCATTGCCGCTCTCTTCCCCGGCTGACATGGCGCTTTTATTCAGCCGGTAAATGCTTTCGACCGTGCCGCGTATCCGGTTTTCACCGACGACCACGAGGATAGAGCTGTCCGCAAGAATTTTCACATGGCGGTACAGACTCGCGCTCGGTACATCGGGCAGGGCTTTTTTGATGTCCTTGACCGTACCCGTTTCATGGAGCAGAAAATACTGGAATATCCTCTGCCGGACGGGGTTCATTACCACTTCTGCCATTTCCATTTATATCACCTCTTGGATCATTTTCTTCTTGTATTATATTCTCATTTATGATAATGTCAAGTGGGGATCTTTATCCCGCGTTTCTTATGTTTTTTTATTTTTGCAAATGATATGCGGAAATAGAAACGCAAAAAATCACACCCTGCCGGGCTTTGAAAGCCCAGCAGGGTGCTTTTGTTATCAGGATACAGTTTATATTTTCCAGCCCACAGCCTGACGGCGCTCGACCACGAAGCGGCGGTAGAGTCCGTCTACGGCAACGAGTTCATCGTGCGTGCCCTGCTGGACGATCTCTCCGTGATCAACAACGAAGATACGGTCGGCATTGCGCACGGTCTTGAGCCGGTGCGCGATCATAATGACGGTCTTGTTATGGGTCAGCTCTGCGACTGCCTCCATCAGCTCTTTCTCATTCTCGGGGTCGACGTTTGCCGTGGCCTCGTCGAGGATGATTATGGGCGCGTCCTTCATAATTGCCCGCGCGATGGAGATGCGCTGGCGCTCGCCGCCGGAGAGCGTCGCGCCGCCCTCCCCTATCACGGTGTCAAAGCCGTCGGGCAGCGCCATGACGAAGTCATAGCAGCGCGCCTTCTTTGCTGCGGCCATCACTTCCTCCATGGAAGCGTCGGGCTTGCCGAAACGGATGTTGTTGGCAATGGTGTCGGAGAACAGGTACGTCCGCTGGAACACAAATGAGAAGTTGCGGATCAGGCTGTCATAGCTGTAGTCCCGCACGTCGCGCCCGCCGAGGCTCACGCTGCCGCCCTGCACGTCCCAGAACCGCGCCATGAGGTTGCAGAGCGTGGTCTTGCCGCTGCCGCTGGGGCCGACGATGGCGACCGTGGTCTTCTCCGGTATCGTCAGCGACACATCATGCAGGATGGGCTTGCTGTCATAGGAGAAATCGACATGGCTGAGCGCAATGTCCTCATGCTCGGGCGTGAGCTCCTCGCCGTCAATGTCCATGGGCTCAACGTCGAGGATGGAATTTGCCTTGTCAACGCCGATGTCAATGGAGCGGAAAAGCGAGGAAAAGCTTCCCGCGGAGTCGAGCTGCTCAAAGAGGATAAACGAGCAGATGAGCATCAGCAGGCAGTTAGACAGTTCCATCGTGCCGCCGAAGTAAAAGACTATCGCCGCGGCACAGACGGCAACGCCGGTGAGCTTATTGACGACGAACTGCGCCAGCATATAGAGCACCGACGGGAGCTCCATGCCGAAGGCCGCCCTGCGCGCTTCCTCGACGGCGGCGTGCACCTGCGTCGCGGAGTCGCCGGTCAGGTCAAAATTCTTGACCTCGGCAATGCCCTGCACGTATTCCAGAACCTTGGTGACCAGACGCTCATCGGCATTGAACTTGCGCTGGGCAAGCGTCTGCTCCGCGCGCTGCATGGCGGAATTGACTACAAAGAACAACAGCAGTCCCGCAAGGGTGATGAGCCCCATGCGCCAGTCAAAGATGAACATCATAACGGCGATGATGCCGGAGGTGAGAAAGCCTCGCGTCGTTACCATGACCACACGGGTGGCGACGTTTGCCATGTTCTCCATGGTGTTGGTGGTGACGGAGGTGACTTCGCCGAGGCTGTTGTCATTGAACCAGCCCATGGGCAGGTAGCGCAGATGCTCGGCGATCTCGATGCGCTTGTTGGCGCAGGCGCGGTAGCCCGCGCGGGTCTGGAGCATGGTGGACTTCATGTTGATGGCAATGATCACGATCAAGGAAACCACGATCACGCCGAGGCTCGCCCATAGCGTTGTCATGGTGACGTTCTTTTTCAGGAGCGCCTGAATGACGATGGCAGCGGCAGGGATGCGCATGGCGGAGCAGACAGCGCTGACAACGCCCAGCCAAATGGACGCGACGAACATCTTGCGGTTGTCCTCGCCGCAGAATGCGAAGAATTTTTTCAGAGTCTTGAACATTTACGCCACCTCCCCGTCGTCTTTTACGCTGATGTGGGCTTCCCACATGGTCTTATAGAGCGGGCAGTTTTCCAGAAGCTCCGCCTGTGTTCCGGCGGCTTCGATCTGCCCTTGATTCACAACGATGATCTGGTCTGCGTCCGCAATGGTGGACAGGCGGTGAGCGATGACCAGCAGGGTCTTTCCGCGCACGAGCTGTGCCAGCGCGGACTGGATGACCGCTTCATTCTCGGGGTCTGTATAGGAGGTGGCCTCATCGAGAATGACAATTGGCGCATCCTTCAGCATTGCCCGCGCGATGGAAATGCGCTGACGCTCACCGCCGGAAAGGTGCCCGCCGGAAGCGCCGCACACGGTCTGATAGCCGTTTTCAAGACTCATGATGAAATCATGGCAGCCGCAGGCCTTGGCGGCAGCGATGACGTCCTCGTCGCTTGCGCCCTTTCTGCCCATGCGGATGTTGTCCATGACGGTAAGGTCAAAAAGGTAGTTATCCTGAGAGACATAAGCGATGCGGTCGGTGCACTCCTTGAGCGGGAGCTTGCGGAGGTCAACGCCGCCAAGCTCGATCGCGCCGTCCTTCACATCCCAAAGGGAGGCGATCAGGCGGGCGATGGTGGATTTGCCGCTGCCGGAGGGGCCGACGAGAGCGTTGACCGTGCCCGGCTCGATGCGCAGGCTGACGCCGTGCAGCACCTCTTTATCATGGTAGGCAAAGCGGACGTTTTTAAGCTCGATGGAGTTGTCCGCTGGGAGCTTCTCCGCCCTCTCCGGGCGCTGCATATCCTCAAGGGAAAGGACGTCCGCCACCTCGCCGACGATGGTCGTCACCTGCGCGATATCATCGGTGTAGGAAAAAGCGGTGATGAGCGGCTGCATGACGCCGAAGGATAGGACAATGACCGTCAGAAAGGTATCGGCAGAGAGCGTGCCGTGCATATAAAGGATGCAGCCCACAGGCAGAATGCCCAGCAGCGTTGAGGGCAAGATCGCCATACCGGCGACCTGCCCGAACAGGCTCCCGCGCATCCAGTCGATGAAGCAGTCCGCGCCCTCCTTGGCGGCGGACACGAACTTTGCGTAGCTCGTCTTGGACTGGCCGAAGGCTTTGATGACCTCGATGCCGCCGATGTACTCAACGGCGGTGTCGTTGAGCGCCTTGGTCGATGTCACGGTACGCTGGAATTTTTCATTATAGCCGCTGAACATGGCCATGAAGCAGAGTATGCCGAGCGGCACGACAATGAACATGGAAAGCCCCATGCGCCAGTCCGCCGTGAACAGCAGCACCAGCACCGCCAGCGCGCCGATGGTGTTGGCGGTCATCTCCGGCAGCAGGTGGGCAAGGGTGGTCTCGATGGAATCTACCCGCTCCACGATGATGTTCTTATAAGAACCGGAGGAGCGATCCAGCACCGTGCCGAGCAGCAGCGTCGCGAGCTTATCCAGAAGCCTGACGCGGATGTTGGCCAGCACACGGAAGGTGGCATGATGGGAAAGGGATGTGGAAACGCTGTGCAGCACATAGCGCAGCACCCAGCACAGCGCCATCCACGCGCAGAGAGTCAGGCACTGCGTCAGCTCCGCCGTGCCGTTCACAAGCGCGGTGATGATTTTAATAATGATGAAATACGGGATCAACGAGCAGGCGACGCCGAGCAGTGCTGCGAGGATGCTCAGAGCGTATTCGCCGCGCTGGCCTTCCGCAAGCTCCATCAGCCATGAGGCGGCGGAGCGTTTGGGTTCAGAATTTTTGTTCATGTGTCATTTTCTCCGTTTATTTTTTATGCATCCAAGTGCTTTTTCACTATACGCTTGCCGATAGCAGCGCCGATGAGAGCGGCGACGATCACACCCACTGCCAAAGCGACCGACCACCATGACTGGAGGATGTTCGACGCGGCAAGGATATTGTCCTGACGGCCGTCCGTGACCATCTGATTCGCCATCGCCTTTGCGGCAATGCCGTAAGGGATAATGGTGCTGCCGAAGGCGGCGAGGAGCTGATTGATGACATAGCTGATCGTCAGCGCCTTGGAGTTGCCGTAGCCCATCTTCCACAGGAGCAGCTCTGCGATGAGACCGGAGAGGATGAACAGCAGGATATACGGCAGGTACCCGCCCATGATGGCGCGGACGATGCTGTAAATGAGGATAGCGCCGGGCTTCTTCACCTTGGTGCCGATGATGAAGTAGACAACACCTTCGAGCAGTGCGAAGAACACCGGCATCAGAATGATGGTGACGGGTGTCGCATAGAGCAGGGAGCTGGCGAAGAAGACGACGACATTTATAAGCGCCAGCAGGACGACGGTGATGATATCTTTAACCTTTAGTTTATTGGTGCTTGCAGTGCTCATGGTAAAACTCCTTTATATGTATTTATATTGAAGGCCGCTTTCGGGCAGCGATCACAGAATAAGACCGGCGGCGACGGACACCGCCAGCAGGGAGCAGAACACGGCGTCCCACGCAGAGAAGCTGAGAGACAGATAATTGCTCTTGCGGCGCTTGAGGTCGATGCCGCGCGTCTCGGCGGAGGCGGAGAGCGTCTCGGCAATGCGGATGACACGCAGCGCCATGGGTACTGTCAAAATTTCTATGTAAGACGGCAGCGCCCGCAGCTTCTGCCAAGGTGTCACAAACGCGCCGCGTGTGCGGATGGATTGCCGCAGCAGCTTCATGTCGCCCGAGAGCACCGGGAAAAAGCGGAAGATCACCGCGACGATCATAATAAATCGCTCCGGCAGGTGCATATTGCGCAGTGCCGCCAGGGTGCGGCTCGCCTCGTTGCGCCCGATGAGCGTCCGCATGGAAATGCCGATGGCAATTATCCTCGGGAACAGCACCAGCATAAATGAAAACACCGTGTTCGGAAACAGTGTACCCGCCGCCCAGAGCACTGCGAAGCTCAGTCCGCCCATCAGAGCCGTTCCGAACCAGCCGTCAGCGGCGGTCAGGAGTATCAACGATGCATATGAAGCGTATACGAGGTGATTGTTCGCGGCAGATATCACGACCATCAGCGTGAGCCAGAAGATGAGCTTCGTCGCCGGGTGGAGCAGTTCTCTGTGCTGCTTCTGTTTTCGCAGCTCGGCCGGGCGGAAGCGCTCCATATACTGCCGCACGGCCTGCAGATCATGCGCCGAGGCTATTGGGAACTCAGTCTCGGCCTGCCCGTTTGACAGGCCGATGCAGCGGCCGCAGGCTTTGGCGATCAGCTCAAGATCATGCGTGATGATGAGGACAGTCTTTTTCCTCCGCATCTCACGGATCAGCGCCGCGCAGCGCTCAAGACTTTCCGCGTCCTGCCCCGCTGTCGGCTCGTCCAGCACGACGACCGGCTTATCCGAGAGGTACGCCATCATCAGCGTCAGCTTCTGCATCTGCCCGCCTGAGAGGGAAAACGGGTGCCGGTCGCGGCACTCCCACATGCCCATGCTCTTCAGCAGGTTCTCCGTTCTCTCTTCAAATTCCGGTGTCACTGTGTGTCCGTATTGCAGCTCGTGCAGAACGGAGTTTGTGAAGAACTGGAACTCCGCCTCCTGCATGATAAACAGCACCTGCTTTTGCAGCTGTTTCTGCTTCTGCGCCTTCCCGAACAGCGAAACCGTGCCTCCGCTCGGCTTGTATAACCCCGCGATAAGCTTGCCTATCGTCGTTTTCCCGCAGCCGTTCGCGCCTACGAGGCCGACGATCTCATGCTCCCGGACAGAAAAGCTCAGTCCGGAGAGGATAGCGTCTGCGCCCTTGGCGTATGTATAGCGTATGTTTGAGACGGAAAGCGCTGTCGGCGCTTCGGGCAGCTGTGGTTTCTCCGGCACGTCGATCTTATCAAGGTCAAGCGTGCGCAGGGAGAGCTCATGCAGCCGCTCCTGTGAGAGCGCCTTCGCCTCATCGGCAGTGTATTTTTCTTTGATCTCGCCGCCCGCCATGACCCAGTATTCATCTGCGATACCGGCAAGATAATAGAGCCGGTGCTCGCTGAGGAGCAGCGTCTTGCCCTGAGCCTTCAGCGCGAGCAGGATATTTTTAAGCTGCTGCGTCGCGGCAAAGTCAAGGTTCGCCGTCGGTTCGTCCAGAAGAAAAATGTCTGTGTCCAGCTCCCATGCCGAGAGAATGGAGATGAGCTGCCGCTCGCCGCTTGAGAGCTCGTATACATTGCGGTTCTTCAGCCGCTCCAGATGAAACACGCTGAACGCCTCGTCCACCCGCCGCCGTATTTTCTCCTGCGGCATTCCGTGGTTTTCAAGGCCGAAGGCCACCTCGTTTGAGCTGTTTACGGTGAAAAACTGGCTCCGGGGATCCTGAAAAACCGACGCCGCCAGCTCCCCTATCTCGCCGATGCTCAGTCCGGCGGTATCCCGCCCGTTCAGGCGGCAGAAGCCTTTCAGCTCCCCCTCGTAAAACTGCGGGATGAGGCCGTTTATGCTTCGGAGCAGCGTAGACTTCCCACAGCCGCTGCCGCCGCAGAGCACGATGCAGCGCCCTTTCGGTATGCTCCCGCCGGTCTGCCGGAGCGCGGGAGTCTTTTCCTCCGCGTATTGGAATTCAAATTCAAAATCTATCATGTATTTCTCTTCTCTTTTAGTTAGTTGTATCTAACCGCGTGCCGTAAGAAACGGGCGGGGACGCCGCCCGAAAAAATCAGAATGGTCAATTCAGTGTGCCGCATAGCTGCCTCCAGCCGGCATTAAAGAAGTCCAGCAGCGCGCGCAGGCAGGCGAGCATCCGCTCCTCCTCCATGTGCTCGTCCAGCAGCTGCCTGAAATACCCAAACTGTGACCCCATGAGCAGGCGGATCGCATCGGGGTTCGGTGCCTTTCCGTAGACCTGGGCGAAGAACTCCACGGTCTGTTCCGTCTTATAGCGTATCAAGTCGTTCAGCAGCGCCTCCACGGAGCTGCCGCCGCTGCGGCAGAAGAACAATGTACATTCGTCATAGCACTCGGTCAGGAGCTTTATATAGATGCGCTCTTCAAAATTGATGGCGTCCAAGAGCGCCTGCGGTGTGCCGAGCTGCTTTGCCTTGTCATACTCCGCCGCAGCCGGGGCGAAATAGTCGTTCAGCTTGTTCATAAAGTCCTGAAGCAGGCTGACGAACAGCGCGTCCTTATTCTTGTACCGCGTGTATATCGCGCCGGTGGTGACCCCGGCTTTCTCGGCGATCTTGTGGAGCGAAGCCTTCTGATAGCCGCAGGAAAGGAACTCCTCATGTGCCGCCCGCGTAATGCCGCCGTCAAGCGAATGATCTCTGTTGGCTATGACTTCCGCCTCCTTCAAAATCAATAACGCCGTTATCGATAGCGGCGTTATTATAGCACCGCGAAATATAAAATGCAAGAAGAAATCCCGCTGTGTTCCATTTACGGCGGTAAGCTCTCGAATTAAAAAGGTTATTAGCAAAAACAGACCTGCTTTCACACAGAAAGCAGGTCTTATGTTTTCATCCCAGTGCCACGTCCAGAACCATCATAAGGCTGAACCCAGCGGCGAAGAAAACCGTGCCGATATTCGAGTGCCGCCCCTGCGACATTTCCGGTATCAGCTCCTCCACGACCACATAAAGCATCGCACCGGCAGCAAAGCTCAGCAGGTACGGCAGCGCCGGAATAATGAACTGCGCTGCAAGGATCGTAAGCACCGCGCCGATCGGCTCAACGACACCGGAGAGCACCCCGCCGAGGAACGCCCTGCCGTTCTTTTCCCCCTCGGCTCTGAGCGGCATGGAAATTATCGCTCCCTCCGGGAAGTTCTGTATTGCGATGCCGAGGGACAGCGCTAGCGCGCTTGCCGCCGTTATCTGGGAGCTTTCAAAGAGAAATCCAGCGTACATCACACCGACCGCCATCCCCTCCGGGATGTTATGCAGCGTGACCGCTAGGACCATCATTGCGGTACGGCTCAGGCTGCTTTTGGGGCCTTCTGCCTGCTCGCTCCCGATATGCAGGTGCGGGATCAGATGGTCAAGCGCAAGAAGAAACAGCACTCCGAGCCAGAATCCGGCGAATGCCGGGAGGAACGAGAGCTTGCCCAGTGCCGTCGATTGCTCAATTGCCGGGATCAGCAGGCTCCATATTGAAGCGGCCACCATCACCCCTGCGGCAAACCCGGCAAGCGAACGCTGGGCCAAATCGCCAAGCGAGCTTTTCATAAAGAACACGCAGGCCGCACCGGCAGCCGTTCCGAGAAAGGGGATCAATATTCCGAGAAAAACCTCCACCGCTTCACCGTCCTTTATGTTTGATCGAGTTCTTTATTTCCTGTCTGATCGGTCAAAAACTCATCCGCGTACCGGCAGAAATCCTCCGGATGAATTATGACGAGCTCCGCATGCGCCATTTTGGGGAATTCGCGGAGCTGTATCTGCGGGAAATAGCGCTTGACGAAGCGGATGTTTCCCCGGCGGTCATGCTTTTCATCCTCGCCGTACCAATAGGCAAGAGTCGTGCCGCGCTCGGCGGGCGTCTCCGGCAGGGCGTAATTGTTGCCCGACCAGAACACATTGCGGATCGTCCGGTCAGAGTAGGTCTTGAGATAGCTCTCCATAGCGTCGTACTCCTTTACCGGATCGTGCCCGGGAAGAGTAAAGCGCTCCGGGGAAAATGCAGCCTCCAGCACCCTGCGGCTGTTTGCCGCGATTTTGAAGAACAGAATATCCCGCGCCAGCACGAGCTTACGCACCGGGTACGGGAACTGATAGGGCGTGACACCGCCGTCGATGATTGCACGGCTGACTGGGATCTCCCCCAATGCCAGCAGACGCGTCAGGCACGCTCCGCCCAGAGAGCAGCCGTAGGCCGCGCCCAGCCGGGAAACTCCGCGGTTTCTAAGATATGCCGTTACCTCGTCCACCGTCTGCTCAACGGAGCTGAAATCCCCCGGATACTCCGGCTGATGGCCGTCATATACCACCTGAAAAACGTGCCACTTTTGAGAGAGCAGCGCAACTGTATTTTCAAACACCCACGCGGGCTCCGCCGTGCATGGGAAAAACAGCAGCGTCCGTTCATGCTCCTGTCCGTGCTCCAATATCTGCATAGTTCACACCCCCGATTTATAGATCAGCACTCGCGGTTTAATATCTCTAACTTGCAACAAGCATGGTAGCAAAAATTTCTTCTCATGTCAAGATGCCGCGGTCTCTCAAAAGCAAAGCTGCGGCAGTATATTTTCACTGCCGCCGTTTTGACGTCTTATATTTTCCAGCCAACAGCCTGTTTGCGTCCGCTGATGAAGCGGCGGTAGATGCCGTCCTGTCCCATCAATTCATCGTGTGTGCCGCGCTGAACGATCTGCCCATTGTCCACCACAAGTATCTGATCCGCGCGGCGGACGGTCTTGAGCCGGTGGGCGATCATGATGACCGTTTTCTCCTGCGTCAGCTCCGTGATGGCCTCCATCAGCTCCTTTTCATTCTCCGGGTCGACGTTTGCTGTGGCCTCGTCGAGGATGATAATGGGAGCGTCCTTCATAATAGCGCGCGCTATCGAAAGCCGCTGGCGCTCGCCGCCGGAGAGAGTCGTACCGCCCTCGCCGATTATGGTATCGAAGTCCTGCGGCAGAGCCATGATGAAGTCATAGCAGCGGGCTTTCTTCGCCGCTTCCGCCACCTTTTCCATCGGCGCGTCCGGCTGGCCGAAGCGGATGTTATTGGCGATCGTATCATGGAAAAGATAGACACTCTGGAACACAAAGCTGAAGTTCCGCATCAGGCTGTCCATATCGTATTCGCGCACATCATGTCCGCCAAGCGTCACGCGCCCGCCGTCCACGTCCCAGAAGCGGGAGAGCAGATGGCACAGCGTGGTCTTGCCGCCGCCCGAAGGACCGACAATGGCGGTGGTCGTCCTCTCGGGGATATCCAGCGTTATCCCGTTGATAATGGGCTTTTCGCCGTATGAGAAATGGATGTCCTCCGCATGAAGGTCATGCTGCTCCGGCCTAAGCTCCGCACCGGAAATGTCCATGGCCGGCAGGCCAAGAATGGCCATCGCCTGATCCACGCAGGTCTCAACCACGCGCAGCAGGCTCGACTGCGTTCCCGCCTGCTCCAGTCCTTCCGTGAGCAGGAAAGAGCAAATGCAGAGCATGACGCAGTTCAGCAGCTCCATCCGTCCGCCGGTGTAGAGGACAAGAGACAGCACCACAACGCCCACATCAATGAGCTTGGCAACAACGTTCTGTGCCAGCGTCAGCGGCAGGAGCTTCAGTTCCATGTCCGTATTAGCGGCGGAGTTTTCATCGATCGTGCTTTCCAGACGGCGATTATATCTGCCAGTAAGAGAATAGGACTTTACCTCGGCAATGCCGCGGATGTATTCCAGCACGCCCTCGATCACTGCCGTGTCACCGGCGAGCTTTCGTCTCGTCGTTTCCTCGGACTTACGCTGCAAGGCATGATTGACAAAATAATATATCACGACCCCAGCGACGATCAGGAGCCCGACGCGCCAGTCAAAGAGGAACACCGCCAGTGTAAGAACCGCTGTAGAGACGATACCCTCGGTGACAAACATTGTTACACGGGTCGCCAGCCCCGAAAGGTTATCCATCGTGTTTGTCGTGACAGAGGTAATTGAGCCCAGGCTGTTTTCATTGAAATAGCCCATGGGCAGATAGCGCAGATGCTCGGCGATCTGCACGCGCTTATTGGCTGTGGTGCAGTAACCGGCGTCCGTCTGCAAAGCGGTGGCGCGGTATTTCAGCAGAGACGAGCTGATGACAGACACCAGCATAATTATCAGTGAAAGGATGATAGCTTTTGAAGTCGTGCCGCCTGTAAGGATCGCTTGCAGGCAGACGGCGATTGCGGGGAGCTTCAGCGCGGAAAGCAGCGCCGCAATAACGCCGAGGACGATGGAAACATAAAACTCCCGGCGCTCCCGTTCATTGCAGAAACGGAAGAACTTTTTCAGGATCTCAAGCATTGCCGGTACCTCCCTCCATGCTGTCGCGGGACGCGGTATGCGCGCTCCAAAGCTTCCTGTACAGCGGACAGGTTTGAAGAAGCTCCGTCTGTGTTCCCGCCGCTTCAATACGTCCGTCGTTCACAACGGCTATCTGGTCGGCGTCCACGATGGTGGAGAGCCTGTGCGCAATGACAATGAGCGTCCTGCCGCGCACGAGCCTTGCTACCGACTGCTGGATGACGGCCTCGTTCTCAGGATCGGTGTAGGCGGTCGCTTCGTCAAGAATCACAATGGGTGCGTTTTTCAGCATGGCGCGGGCAATGGAGATGCGCTGCCGCTCGCCGCCGGAGAGGTGCCCGCCGCCGCTGCCTACCTGAGTATCGAAGCCGTTTTCCAGCCCCATGATGAAATCATAGCAGCCGCAGTCACGCGCGGCCTGTTCGACCTCGGCGTCCGTCGCGCCGGGCTTGCCCATGCGGATGTTCTCCCGCACGGTATCGTCAAACAGGAAGTTATCCTGCGACACATAAGCGACGAGCTTGTTGTAATGCCCGGCGGAAATATCCCGGATGTCCGCGCCGCCGACGGTGATGCTGCCGCTCCTCACATCCCAGAAGGACGCGATGAGCTTTGCGATCGTAGATTTGCCGCTGCCCGAGGGGCCGACAAGTGCGTTGACCGTGCCCTCGCGGAAAGTGAGGTCAATGCCGTGCAGCACCTCGGTATCATTATATCCGAAGCGGACATCGTGCAGCTCAACGGCGCTGCCCTGCGGTGTCTGCGCATCGGCCTCCGGGCGGGGCAGCTCCTGCGCGGTCAGAATATCCGTCACCTGAGAGATTATCGTCCCGACCTTGGCAAGGTCGTCGGTGAACTTCATACAGCCGATGATCGGCGTGATGAGCCCCATCGAGAGGATCACGATGAGCACGAACGTCGTAGGCGTCAGCGTGCCGTTTTTCAGCAGCAGCCCGCCTATGGGCAGCACTGTCAGGAGCGTTGCGGGCATGATGTTCATGGCAAAGGTGAAATAGAAATTGCTCTTGTTCATCCAGTCGATATAGCTCTGGGCGCACTCCTTGGCGGCGGCGACGAACTTCTCATAGCTGCTCTTCGCCTTGCCGAACACCTTGATGACCTCAATGCCGCCGATGTATTCCACTGCCGTGTCATTGAGCGTGTTCGTGGCCGCTACTGTGCGGGCATAGTTCTTATTGTACCCCACCATCATCAGCATGAAGAACACCATGCCAAGCGGGAACGTGATAAGGCTTGCCAGCGCCATGCGCCAATCGAGAGCGAACAGATATATAAGCGTTGCGATAACAACAACGGCGTTGCTGCTCATCTCCGGGATGACGTGCGCGAGCGTCGGTTCAATGCTGTCCACGCGCTCGACGAGGATGTTCTTAAGTTCACCCGAACCTCTGGCCTGAACGTCGCCCAGCGGCATACGGGCAAGCTTACTAAGCCCCTGCTTGCGGATATTGCCCAGGACGGCAAAGGTCGCCTTATGCGACTGCGCCGTAGAGAGCGAGTGAAACAGCACCCGCAGCAGCCAGAACGCCGCCATGACGGCGCAGTCCACGAGATAAGCGGCCAAGTCCTTATTCCCCGCAAGCAGCTTGCCGATGACCTGTGCCATCACGAAAAACGGCAGGATCTGAAACGCCGCACCGATGACAGCAAACGCCACGCTTGCGATATAGCCCGATTTTTTCTGCCCGGCAAAGGTAAAGACCCAGCCGAAGGTACCTTTTTCTTTCTGCATTATCTCACCTCACATTGAAAAGCTCTTTGATCCTCGGAACGTTTTCCTCCGAAACGGTCAGATCGTCCCGTATCCCGCCGCCGTCCAGATGCAGGACTCTGCAACAGGTGCGGCAGACAAATTCATAATCGTGCGTGACGATGAAAATGACCTTGCCCATGGCTGACAGCTTTTGGATCAGCGCCGCCAGACGCGCCATGCTGTCATAGTCAAGCCCGCTCGTCGGCTCGTCGAACACCAGCAGCTCCTTGCCGCAGGCCATCGAGGCCGCTGCCGCGAGGCGCTGCTTCTGCCCGCCTGAGAGCGTGTTCGGGTGCCGCTCGCAGAACGGGGCAAGCCCCAGTTCTATGAGCGTCTTTTCCGCAAGCTCCGCGTCCGGGTGCTTGATGCCGAACGTACACTCGGCCTCAACGCTCTCGGCAAAGAGCTGATAGTTCACATCCTGCATGACCATGTAGGCGCGCTTCATTCGCTCTTTTGGCTTCTGCGGTTTTCCATCCCAGAGAAACGAACCGGACGTCTCCTTATGCAGACCGCAGAGCGCGCGGGAGAAGGTCGTTTTCCCCGCGCCGTTATGGCCGACGACAGCGATGACGTCACCGGGCGCGGCCTGCAAAGAGACTCCCTGCAAAACAGGCTGCTTCTGATACGCCAAGGTCACGTCCCGCAACTCGAGTACCGTCGCGGCAGTGGTCGGAGCGGAGCAGACCGGGCGATCTTCACTGAGGTCGATTGACCGCAGGCCCATCTCGCGCCGCCGCTCAAGCGGGATGCGCCTAAACTGTTCCGGTGTCCAGTCCCCGGCGATGCGCCCATCCTCAAGGTAAAGAACGCGGTCGGCAGCATCCAGCAGGTAATAAAGCCTGTGCTCCGCGACGACGACGGTTTTGCCCTGCGATTTGATGAGCTTCAGATGCTCCCGCAGCTCGCCGATCGCCGTCATGTCAAGATTCGATGATGGCTCATCCAGCAGATATATCTCCGGTTCCATCGCGTAAACCGACGCAAAGGCGATCTTCTGCTTCTCTCCTCCGGAGAGGGCGAAGATATTGCGGCCAAGGAGCGGCTCAATGTGCAGAGCTTTTGCCGTTTCCGCGACACGCCGCTTCATCTCCGCCTGCGGGACAGCTCCGTTCTCCATGCCGAAAGCGATCTCGCTGTCGGTATCGACGTTAAAAAACTGCGTCCGTGGGTTCTGAAAGACGCTGCCGACTTTCTCCGCGATACGGTGCATGGGCAGGCCGAAAACATCCTCCCCATCGAGCAGCACCTTGCCGCTCAATTCACCCTCAAAGAACTGCGGTATCAGGCCGTTTATGAGCCGCGTCAGCGTCGTCTTGCCGCAGCCGCTCCGCCCGCACAACAGCACGCACTGCCCGTCCGGGATCGTGAGGCTGATATTCTTTAAGCCGCCGTCCGTACTGTCTGGATAGGCAAAGGACAGGTTCTGAAATTCTATCATACCGCCGCCCCCTTACATATAAGCTCCGTGACAAGGAACGCCAGAAACAGCGCGGCCGACAGACAGTCCGCCGCACGCATCTGAATTTCCACAAGGCAGGTGCGCGGCTTCGGGTTCTCGATGCCGCGCGTCACGGAGGCGATGGACAGCTCATCCGCCGCCTTGCTTGCCGCCGTCAGAAGCGGCACATAGATGCAGTTCACCGTCATGGCCGGGGCTTTCAGAAAGCCACAGAGTGTCGGCGACACATCCCGCAGCCGCATGGCGTCCTTGATAAAATGCCAGTCCTCGCGGATCGTCGGGAGGTACCGGAGCATGACGGCGATGGGGATGGTCAGCTTCTTTGAAATGCGCAGCCGCGCCATGGCGGAGAGAAATTCGCCCACCTTGGTCGTAGATATCACAAGCCCCGCCAGCATGCCGCAGGCATAGACCTTATGTACTAAGCCGAGAAACGCCACGAACATTGTCCGCCATGTGCCGCGCAGCACGCCCATGCACCAGACGGTGAATGCGCAGATAAGCGCATAGGCGATGATGCCGCGCAGCGCGTACTGCCATCTCCCGCTGAGCGCGGAGAGCAATCCGATGAGCGCGACCAGCGTGAACTGAAAATACAGGCTCGGTGCGGCCATGGCGCTCAGGACGCAGAGCAGGATGAGAAGCAGCTTTGTCCGCGCGCCGAGAATGCTCGCCGCCCAGCGCTTCTGCACCTTGGCAAGCATAAGCAGGTACACCGGTCCGCACAGCAGCGCGCTGCCGACGGGCATATAGAAAGTCAGCACCGGGTTCGGTGCGAAGAAGATGCCGCCCACAAGAGCGAACACCAGAAAGAGCGCCGAAAAAATACCGACTGTGACGAGGTCCTTTACAGTCAGGCCTTTTTTATTGATCGTCTGCATAATAAAGTCTCCTTTGCGATGACGGACGGTTTGACTTTTGAGCCGTCATTTGATATAGTGTGGTTAGAGTTAATTAACCGTAATTAAAGGTATCATACTGCGGCATTCCCGGCAACAGCTGACGGCGTTTTCTGTCTGATCGTTGCAAAGGTTTGCCTGTTCGTTGCAAGGAGAAATATGAAAAGCGATGTTTTGAAGGATTATTACCGGCCGCTTTTGGAGCAGAATCATTTTATTTCCATCCCGTGCCCGGATAAATTCAGCCCGGCGGGGCAGTGCTGGGAGATATCTCCCTCAGTCGGCGGCGGGTACTACTGGGTCTATGCGAAGCAGGATCTGTTCGATATCAAGATACATGACTTTTTCTTCCATGAGGATCAGTGTCTCGATATGGCGATCCCCGAGTGCATCAGCATCCAGCGCTATGACTCCATCTCCGGCGAGGAGCTGAACCCCTACCGGCGGCTCTCGGCGGGAGACATCCAGACCATAGTCGGCGGAAAGCCGCGCTACCGCGCGCTCATCCACAAGCGCATTCCGATCCATTCCGTGGGTATCGACATACTCCCGAACTATTACGAGGATTTTCTGAAGAAGCAGTATCCGGATATTTATTTTGACCTCCCCTCGGCCTTTCAGAGCGTGGATCAGGCGACGGACTTTCCCGCCATGTCAAAGCTGCTGTTTGAGATAGAGAACTATCGCGGCGATGGAGCGGCCGCGGCACTGTTCTATGAGGCCAAGGTCACGGAGGCCATCGCGCTGGTGGTGGACGCATGGAAGCGGCAGAGTCAGAGGCGGGAGCGCCCCCTGTCGGCGGCAGACGCGGAGGGGCTGCAGAACGTGGTCAGCTACATTGCCGACCACTACGCCTTTGATATCCCGCTCGAGCGCCTTGCGAGCATCGCCTGCATGAGCGAGACGAAGCTCAAGGGCTGCTTCAAGCGGCAGTTCGGATGCAGCATCACGCAGTACATTCAGGGGCGGCGAATGAGTCAGGCGGAGCACCTGCTTATAAACACTGACTTCACCATGGGGCAGATCGCGCAGATGATCGGCTACACGACCTGCAGCCGCTTTGCCGAGCTGTTCAAAAAAAGCACGGGCATCCTGCCGATAGAGTACCGGAAGATCGCCCGCAAGGAATGAGATATATAGGATAAGGCCGCTCTTTTTGAGCGGCCTTTATCTGTTATTTATTATTCTTCCCAAGCTGATAGAACGCGACGGCGCTGGCGGCGGCGACGTTCAGGGAATCCACGCCGTGGGACATTGGGATGCGCACGGTATAATCGCAGTGCTCGATGGTGTCATTGGCAAGCCCGTCGCCCTCGGTGCCGAGGACTACCGCAAGCTTTTCCTCCGCCGTGAGACGGGGATCGGCGATGCTCAGCGAGTCCTCACGCAGCGCCATCGCGGCTGTTCTGAAGCCCAGACCGTGCAGGAAATTGTGCCAGCCGTCGGGCAGATACGTCCACGGCACCTGAAATACCGTGCCCATGCTGACTCTTATGGCGCGGCGGTAAAGCGGGTCGCTCCCGGCACTGGTGAGGAGGACGGCGTCCATCCCGAGCGCCGCGGCGGAGCGGAAGATCGCGCCGATGTTCGTCGGGTTCATCACGTTTTCAAGCACGGCGATGCGCGAGGCATTGCGGCAAAGCTCCGCCGCCTCGGGCAGCGTCGGCCGGCGCATGGCGCAGAGCATGCCGCGCGTGAGTTGAAAGCCGGTAAGCTCAGTCAGCACCTCAAGGGGAGCTGCGAAAACCGGAATGTCCCCGCAGCGTGCGATAAGCTCCCGTCCCTTTCCATCGACGTGCTTTGTTTCCATCAGCATGGAGACCGGCATGCAGCCTGCGTCCAGCGCGCGTTCTATGACGACGGGGCTTTCAGCGATGAACAGTGCGTTTTCCGGATCGGCGCGATTTACCAGCTGGTTCTCGGTCAGGCGCGCATATATGTCCAGCTCCGGCGCGGAGAAATCGTTTATCTCAATAACATTCGGCATGGCAAAACCTGCTTTTCGTAAGACTTTGCGATAATTATATAAGTATATGCGGCATATTTCAAGATTGAGAATTTACAAATTAACGTTGACTGAGACGAAAGCTGTGTTATTATATCTTAAAATAAGAATGATTTTGAAGGTTTGGAAATGCAGAAGAAAAAGATAAAGATCTCCGTTATATCCCAGATACATTACGGCAAGCTCGTCCTGCGCTCCCTGCTGCTCGTCGCGGCGCTCACGGCCTATATCGTCAGCCATCTTAACGGAAGCGGCTCAATGTTCGGCGGCTATGACAGCGTGTGGATCTGGATAGCCGCGCTCGCGATATACGCCGTCGAGATGGTGCTGCGCTGCTTCCCGTCGGATTATGAGAGCATGGGCTGCCAGAAGCAGTTCAAAAAGAACTTCAAGCCGAACAAGCCTTTCGATAAAAAGGCTCTTCGGCGGGACTCATATAAAAGCACCGTCCCGGTCATCATCTTCTGGACGCTGCCGAACCTGCTGTTCATCTGGCTGTATAAGCAGGGCATCTTCGATTGGGGCATCATGGTGCTGCTGTCGATCTTCTACTCTGTGTGCGACATGGTCTGCATCCTGTTCTTCTGCCCGTTCCAGACATGGCTGATGAAGAACAAGTGCTGCAACACCTGCCGGATATACAACTGGGACTATATAATGATGTTCACGCCGCTGCTCGTGGTGGATAATCCCTACGCCAAGTGCCTTGTCGCACTGAGTCTGCTGCTGCTCATACGCTGGGAGCTGAACTATTTCATGCATCCCGAGCGCTTTTATGAGCACACGAACTGCGCCCTCTCCTGCGCCAACTGCAAGGAGAAGCTGTGCCACCACAAAAAGCAGCTGCGCAGCTTCCATAAGAAGCTGTTCTCCCAGCTGCACACCCACGGCGGCAGCGGCCTGCCGCAGCATTAAATCAATAAGCTGTATATCTAAAAAGCTGCACGGCGAACGCCGTGCAGCCTTGTTTTATTCACTTCTTCGTAACGATATGATCCTTATCCTTGTAGATGCTGTTCGCGGGGATGACGCCGCGCACGCAGGAGGTCGGATAAATGTTCGAGCAGCGGCCGACGACCGTGCCGGGATTGAGGACGCTGTTGCAGCCGACCTCGACGTTGTCGCCGAGCATCGCGCCGAACTTCTTGCGTCCGGTCTCGATAGGCGCACCGGGAACCTTGACGGTGACAAGGGTCTTGTCGCTCTTGACATTGCTGGTTATCGAGCCTGCACCCATGTGCGCCTTGTAGCCAAGGACGGAGTCGCCGACGTAGTTATAGTGCGGAGTCTGGACGTTATCGAACAGGACGACGTTCTTGAGCTCCACGGAGTTGCCGACGACAGCGTTCTTGCCGACGATGGCGCTGCCGCGGATGAACGCGCAGTGGCGGATCTCCGCGCCGTGGTCGATGATGCAGGGCGCGCCGAGGTAAGCCGAGGGGAACACCTTTGCGTCCTTCGCCACCCATACGCCCTCGCTGGGGTTATCGAACTCGTTCGCATCGAGCGTGGGGCCGAGCTTGAGGATGAAGTCCTTTATCCCGTCAAGCACCTCCCAGGGGTAGGTCTTGCCGTCAAACAGTTCCTTTGCGATGGTCTTATCCAGATCGAGAAGCTCTTTTATTTCAACCATTTTCCTTACCTCACTTGACTCTGACGAGCTTGCCCGCATCGGCCATTGCGGCGATGATGGCGTCGACCTTCTCCTCACACAGCTCGTGCGTGGACGCTTCCGACATAACGCGCAGCAGCGGCTCGGTACCGCTCTTGCGGAGCAGGACGCGGCCGTTGTCGCCAAGCTCGGCCTCGGCCTTTGCGACCGCCGCCTTGACCTTTTCGTCGTTGAGCGTCTCGTCCTTATCGGTGACGATGACATTCTTAAGCACCTGCGGGTACATGGTCATGCCGGAGGCGAGCACGGAGAGCGGCTCCTTCGTCTCGGTTATGGCTTCCATGACCTTGATGGCGGTCAGCAGGCCGTCGCCGGTGTTTGCGAGGCGGCCGAAGATGATGTGACCGGACTGCTCGCCGCCGATCAGGTGGCCGTTCTGACGCATGTTCTCGGCAACGTACTTGTCGCCGACTGCGGTCTTTTCATAGCCGATACCCAGCTCATCGAGCGCCTTGTACAGACCCATGTTGGACATGACGGTCGTGACAACCTTGGAATTGCCGAAAGTGCCGCGCTCCTTCATGTACTTTGCGCAGACGTACATGATATGGTCGCCGTTTATCTCGTTGCCCTTTTCGTCGACGGCAAGGCAGCGGTCAGCGTCGCCGTCAAAGGCGAAGCCGACGTCAAGGCCGTTGTCGACAACGAACTTCTGGAGATTATGTATATGCGTCGAGCCGCAGTCGACGTTGATGTTCAGACCGTCGGGCTTATTCGCGAGCACGTAGGTGTCCGCGCCGAGGGCGTCGAACACGCTCTTTGCCATCTGCCATGTGCTGCCGTTGGCGCAGTCAAGGCCGATCCTGCGTCCCTTGTAGGAGCGCGTCGCGAGGGAGATAAGGTAGCCTATGTAGCGGTTGCGTCCGGCGGCGTAGTCCACCGTGCAGCCGATCTGCTCACGCTGGGCGTAGGGCAGCTGCTCATCGGAGTCGAGGTATTCCTCGATCTTATCGAGCAGGGACTCTTCCATCTTCTCGCCGTCGCCGTTGAGGAGCTTTATGCCGTTGTCGTAATACGGGTTGTGGCTTGCGGAGATCATAATGCCGCAGTCAAAATCATCCGCGCGCGCAATGTAGGACACGCTCGGCGTGGAGGTGACGTGCAGCAGGTACGCGTCCGCGCCGGAGGCGGTGAGCCCCGCGCAGAGCGCCGCTTCAAACATGTAGCTTGAACGGCGGGTGTCCTTGCCGATAACGACCTTCGCTCTGTGCGCCTTGCTGCTGTAGTACCAGCCGAGGTAGCGGCCAATGCGGAATGCGTGGTCGACCGTCAGATTTACGTTTGCTTCCCCGCGGAAGCCGTCAGTTCCGAAATATTTACCCATTGTTTCCTCCTGAATTAGAGTCTGGATGCCGCCGCGGTATCAAGATACACGGTGACCTCCGTAGGAATTTGCAAAAATGATGCAGGTATATATGTAATGGTCTTACCATAAACCATCTCAAAAACGGCCGCAGCCTTATCCTCGCCCCCGGCAAGCAGGATGATGTTCCTCGCCTCGGTCAGCGTCTTGATGCCCATCGTCACGGCGTACTCGGGCATATTCTCCTTCGTATAACCGCGCTCGGAGAGCTGGCGCTTTGTTCTGTCCGTCAGCTTCTGGACGTGGGTATACGAATCAAAAGGCGTTGCGGGCTCGTTATAGCCGATGTGCGCATCCTGACCGATGCCGAGCACGGCAAGGTCGAGCCCGCCGAGGCTCTCTATAAGCCGGTCATACTCCTCGGGCGCAGCAGCGTCCGGGAAAAAGCAGTTCTCTTCACTTACATCCGCCGCGCACAGCTGCTCTCTCAGGAAATTTTCGCAGTCATGCCTTTCAGAAAACTCCGTCACCGCTAAGATGCGCGCGTTTTTCAGGCTGACCTCGCCCGCGGCGCACATTTCGCCGAGCCGCTTATACAGCCCTTTCACGTCTCGCCCTGCGGCGAGGGCTATCGCCGCGTCAGGCTTTGCGCGGACGATATCCTTTATCTGCCGCGCGGCCTGTTCTTCTATCTCAGATGCTTCACCCTTGATAATTTTCAATTCAGACATCCCCTATAATTTCACGCTCACCGGGAACACTACCATTATTAAGTTTATCTGTCAGGAGCGTTCCCCATGGCAATAATAATCATCAGGACAATAATAATATATCTCGCGCTGCTCGTCACGATGCGTGTTCTCGGCAAGCGGCAGCTTGGAGAATTGGAGCTATCGGAGTTCGTCGTCGCCGCGCTCATCGCGGATCTCGCCTCGCACCCGCTCCAGGACCTCGGCATACCGATGATAAACGGCCTTGTGCCGATCTTCACGCTCTTCTGCTGCGAGGTGCTCATCACGGGTCTGAGCCTCAAAAGCATCCGCCTGCGCGGCTTTCTCTTCGGCAAGCCGAGCTTTCTCATCGTGCGCGGAAAGATCGATCAGGCGGAGATGCGCAAAAGCCGCTTCACATCCGAAGAGCTGATGCAGGAGCTGCGCAGCAAAAGCTGCACGGATATAAGCTCCGTCGAGTACGGCATACTCGAAACCGACGGCACACTGAACGTCATTCTCTTCCCTGCCGAGCGCCCCGCGACAGCCGGGCAGCTTGGGATAAGCACGTCCGACGGCGGCTATCCGAGCATCGTCATAAACGACGGGCGCGTGATAGACACGAACCTGCGAAAGCTCGGCCTTGACCGGAACTGGCTCAGCGCGGAGCTGAAGCGTCAGGGCAGGGGCAGCGAAAAGGACATCTTCCTTATGACCGTGAACCAGAGCCGCAAGGTCTATATCTCCGTAAAGGAGGCAGTGCAATGAAAAAGGAAGTTATAGCAGGTGCGGTACTCGCGCTGCTCATCGCGCTGTCGGCATGGAACATATATTCCATCGACGCGCTGACCGACGGCATCGGCGATTCCCTGCGCATGTCACAGGCGCTCGCGGACATCGGCGACTTTGACAGCGCCAAGACCGAGCTCGACAAAGGTCTCAGGCTCTGGCTGAATGCCGACGGCTATACTCATATCTTTCTCCGCCACCCGGAGATCGATTCGACCACCGACGCATTTTATGAGCTTCAGGAGCTGCTGCTTGACGGCGGCGGCGACGGCTGTGCCGCAGCCTATGACAAGCTTCGCTATCACCTGGAGAGCATCCGCAGCATGGAGCACATCTCTATCGGGAGCGTGCTGTGAATATACAGATCACTTATCGGTGAGGAGCTTTGTCAGCTCCTCCATGAAGGTGTTGATATCCTTGAAGCTGCGATAGACCGACGCGAAGCGGACATATGCCACCTCGTCCACATTCTTGAGGCGGGACATGACCATCTCGCCGATATCGACCGTCTTGACCTCGCGCTCAAGATTGCTCTGGAGCTCCTGCTCTATATCGTCTGCAATACCCTCAAGCGTCGCGAGCGGTACCGGGCGCTTCTCGCAGGCTCTTACCATGCCGTTTATGAGCTTGACCTTATCGAAGGACTGGCGGCTCCCGTCGCGCTTGACGACGACCAGCGGCAGTCTCTCAATGATCTCATATGTAGTAAAGCGCTTCTGGCAGGCAAGGCACTCACGGCGGCGGCGTATCGTCGCGCCCTCCTCTGCCGGGCGTGAATCGATGACCTTGCTCTCGGTATATCCGCAAAACGGGCATTTCATATATTTTTCTCTCCCAATCCCCAAAAATAGCGACTGTATTATATCATAGGAAGTTCCGCATTTCCACAGTAATTATAAACAATTACGGCTTGCCTGTACAGTCAGCTTCCACAAAAGTTATGTAATCTTGTTTCTGTAAACTATTTTACGTTAATTATATTAAGTAAATTAAATTACGTATACCTACATTTTCCCCCACGTACCGCACGCAAAACACCCCTGAGCTTCACACGAAGCTCAGGGGTGTTTTAGGTCAATTCAGCGTATTTTACCGGCGGCTTGGGCTATTTTCTTCCATCTCGTATGATTGCTCTTGATCTGTTCAGATGTTTTCTGATCAACAGAGCACCTGTTCAGCGGTTCTTCCAGTCTGAAAACTTCCGCTGATCTTCTGAACTCTTTCTTCCGCAAGGGGTCATTCATCATTGCTTCGCATCGGTAGAGCAGTTCATCGGCATATTTTTCAAGGATAATGGCCGCCGCGCCGTACATATCGTCTCTGTCCTCACTGTGCAGCACAAGCTCAAGCAGCGTGTCAAAGTCCGGAAGAGGAGCCTTGTAAAATCCGTTTTCTTTTCCCCAGCCGAAATCGTATAGCTAAGTCTTTACCCATATCGAATTATCGTTCGGATCAATTGCCGTGCCGGAGTCTTTTGGAATCAGCCCGAAATCAAGAGCGCTGCATTTATTGAATCTCACGCTCATCACGAAATATTTTCCCATCGCTTCACCTGTATTTACCGGTTTATTCTTTTCTCCGTGAACGTCATATTTTCTATCCACAACTCAAGCTCCCAGTCTATCTGCTCTCGCCACTCCGCCGGGAAGTACTGCTTTACCTCACCGTATATCTCAGGGCTGTACTGAAAATAGGCTATGTAGTCATGCTTCTTCCCGAGCTTGCGCACAAAGTCACATTTCTCGTTTTCTCTGAGGCATCTCTTCGCAAAATATATCCAGAACGTGTTCTGGACATCTGGTGACGACACATCGAGAACCGCTATGCCGTAGTCAACAAATTCATCCCACGAGAATTTGTACACATGCAGCCCAGTCCAATTCCATTTTTTCTAATACGGTAACTGCTGCAAAGAATCCCATGCACAGAAGCAAAAACACAAGCGCAGCTCTCTGTGCCGCCCCAGATATGTATGAGACTCTGTACTTTTTCACGCCGTCCTTATCGTCTTTCCGCATACGGCTCACCCCCGATGTTTCCATATCTACGCAGTTTCATAGTCTATGAAGTTCCTATATACCGTGCCGCAGCCGCGGCATTTGAGAGTGACCCATATCCATGTAAAGGCATTGTCGGTCTCCGCCGTTCCAAGCTCTTTGAGTTCTTCGATATCCTCCGGATACTCATACGTGACGTCAACGGAAAAACTTGTGCCGCGGCATTTTATGCACTCAACGTTTTTTCTCTGCGTATGTGCAGGCTGCCCGCTCCCGCACTTTTCATATCCGTCGCGGCTGTTGTCAAAGACCGGAATATCTCTGCCGCACTTTTTGCAGCGGGCATTTAACGCCAGCCTGTCATTTTCCGGGAGCAGGTATAATTTAGAGAACACGCCGCATTTGATCTCTCCCTCTGCAAATACTTCAAAGTCATGTGAAGCGCAGCAGGTAAGTGTTCCCTTTATAAGCTCATTGCCGTCTTTATTTTTTCGGCATGACACTTCAAAGAACGGCCGTATCTTTTCAGGGATCAAGTCCTTCCCTCCTCGCTTGAACGGATTTCTATAACCTCAAATCACTTATATACTTGGTCAATAACTCTCGAAGCAATTGTCTCCCATTGCGGATAAGCGCTGAGTATTTCTTCATAAGATCGCGTAAGTACGCCTCCGGGGATAGCTCCGCTGTCCCTTGTTTTTTGTGAATCGAAAGAAAACAGTCTGAAGTTTTCCCGAATACTTGGATCAGAGAAATAATCCGTATCTATCTTGGCGGCTAAAAACTCAATGAACTCTTTGGCATGATCCTGCATTATCACCGCGGCCGCGCCGTATAAGTTGCTGCGCCAGATGTCGGCCTGCATAAACTCCTCACTTGTGCAGCGGCGGCATCAGCTCGAACCCGCTCTCCTGTCCCCAGCCGAAATCATACAGCGCTCTTTTACGGTATGTTTCTCCGGTTTCGGTGTTTATGTAAAGATCATCCTTAAGTCTGGCAAGCACTGTCCCCTCATACTCCGGTGAGAAATGAATAGTTATATAAAAGTACCTCTTCATAAGCTTCTCCGCTCTTGCATATCTTCCGCCGCTTTACCGCAAAACCCCGGTCCCGCGCTAAAAGCGCAGGGCTGGGGTTTTCCTGCCTGTCCGTTTATCTTCTCCTGTCGCGGCTGCTGACCATGATGATAAGCCGCAGCAGCTGCATGAGCGTCACGGCAAGAGCCGCGACGTAGGTCATCGCCGCCGCGCGAAGCACGCGGCGCGCACCCGTAAGCTCGTCGCCGTGCAGAATGCCCATGCTCTCTATCGTCTGCATCGCGCGGCTGCTGGCGTTAAACTCCACCGGCAGCGTCACGAGCTGGAACACTGCGCACAGGGCGAAGCACGCGACGCCTATATACGCCAGATATATGAAGTCCGGCGCGACGGAGCACAGCAGCAGCCCCGCAAGCACGAGCGGCCAAGAGAGCTTCGAGCCGAAGTTTGTGACCGGGATGATGGACGAGCGTATCTTCACCGGCACATAGTCCTGCGCGTACTGTATCGCATGGCCGACCTCATGACACGCAACGCCGATAGCCGCCGTCGAGGTTCCGCTGTACACGTCCGCCGACAGGCGGATCATGTTCGCCTTGGGGTCATAGTGGTCGGTGAGCTCACCGTCTATCTGCTGTATGGCGACGTTCTGAAGCCCGTTCGCGTCCAGCACGCGGCGCGCGGCCTGAGCGCCGGTCATGCCGCGGGAGTTCTGCTGGCGGGAATATCTATTATAGGTAGATTTCACATTCGCGCTTGCCCACATTGTGAAGAGCACCGCGGGCAGCACAAGAATAATATATGTCCAGTCGATATACATTGTTTTCCTCCAAAGGCGGACTTGTCCGCCATAAAAGCTTTTTCATTTCTGAAAATATTATACCCTTTTCTCTTTACGCGCGCAAGCGGCACAGCGCGCCGTCTGCCGCATTTTACGCTTCTGTCCTGTAATATTAAGGAAATGTTCACAGTTCCCGCTCGCCGCCTTTAGCTCGGCTTTAGCTTGGATAATTAGAGTATGCTTATCACAATTCCATGCAGGAAAGAGGTACCATTATGAAGCAGGATCGGCGAAGCACCAAGCTCAGCGCGGCGCAGAAGAAAAAGCTCATCATAATCATCGCGGCGGCCGTGGTTCTGATAACCGCGGCGGTAGTCATTCTGAGAAAAAGCGTCTCGGAAAAATACGGCAAAAAGGACGACACGGAGATACTCTCTGCCGAGGTCACGCGCGGCAGCATCAGCACCTCCGTCTCAGGCTCCGGCCAGCTCAGCGACGACGATGTTGAAACTCTCGACATCCCCGACGGCGTGGAGCTTGAGGAGATAAAGGCCGTGCGCGGCAGCAAGGTCGAGGCGGGCGATCTGCTCGCGACCGTCGATCTGAACACCGTCATGCTAGCCATGTCCACTGTGAGCGACGAGCTCGACACGCTCGACGATGAGATAAACAGCGCCGTCAGCGATTCTGTCAGCAGCTATATAAGCTCCTCCGTCTCCGGCAGGGTGAAGAAGATATACGCCGCGGCGGGAGAGCCTGTTGACGATGTCATGTACGAGCACGGCGCGCTGATGCTCGTCTCGCTCGATGGGTACATGGCGGTCGATATCGATACCGCCGCGCTCTCCGTTGGAGACAGCATGACCGTCAGCACCTCCGACGGGACAGAATACACCGGCACTGTCGGCGCTGTCCTTGACGGCACGGCGACTGTGCTCATCACCGATAACGGCCCTGCCTACGGCGATACCGTCAGCGTGAAGTCCGCGGACGGCGCCGACCTCGGCAGCGGCGAGCTGTACATCCATGATGAGCTGAAAATAGTCGGCTACGCGGGCACGGTGTCGTACCTCAGCGTCAGCGAGGGCAGCAGCATCTATTCCGGTTCTACGCTCCTCGGCCTTACGGACACGGACTATACCGCAAACTATGAAACGCTCCTCTCCGAGCGCAGCGACAAGGAAGCCGTACTCAACCGGCTCATAAAGATATATAAGGAAGGCGCGCTCTATTCCGATATCAGCGGAACCGTCAAGGAAATAAACGCCGATGACGACGAGAGCCGCACCGACGACAGCAGCACCGAGGGGCAGTATTTCAGCATAAGCCCGGATAAGACCATATCCATCCCGGTCAGCGTCGACGAGAGCGAGATTCTCTCCGTCTCCGTCGGGCAGAGCGCCATAGTTTCCATCGACTCGATAAACGGCGAGATCTTCAACGGCACCGTCACCGAGATCGACCGCGCCGGTACAAGCTCCAGCGGCGTCACGACCTATACCGCGACCATCAGCATCGACAAGACCGACGCCATGCTCGCCGGTATGTCCGCCTCGGCAACGATAGTTATAGACGGCGTGGACGACGCACTCCTCATCCCGGTCGACGCGCTCAACAAGACCAGCAGCAGCTATTACGTCTACACGAGCTACGATGAGAGCAGCGGCGAGTTCGGCGGCATGGTCGAGGTCACGGTCGGCATATCCAACGCAAACTATGTGGAGATCACCGACGGGCTCAATGAGGGCGACACGGTTTATTATAAGGAGCAGCAGACAACTTCCGGCTTCATGCCCGGCGGCATGGACTTCGGCGGAGGCAGCATGCCGGGCGGTGACTTTGGCGGAGGTATGCCGAGCGGTGACTTTGGCGGCGGCAATATGCCGAGCGGCGGCCCCGGCGGAGCCCCGGGCGGCAGGAACTGATAAGGCGGTGGTCACATGATTCGCATAAAGGATCTCTCCAAGTACTACCGGATAGGCGACGAGGAGGTACATGCGCTCGACCACGCAAGCCTGCATGTCTCCCCCGGTGAATTTGTCGGCATCATCGGCCCGTCGGGCTCGGGCAAGTCGACGCTTATGAACATCATCGGCTGTCTCGACGTCGCCGATTCAGGTGAGTACCTGCTTGACGGCATCCCCATAGAAAACTACTCGGAAAACGAGCTTGCGCATATCCGCAACCGCAAGATAGGCTTCGTGTTCCAGAGCTTCAACCTTATCCCGAAGCTCACCACGGAGGAGAATGTCGAGCTGCCGCTCATCTATCAGGGCATCAAAAAGGATGAGCGCACGGAGCGCGTCGCGGCGGCGCTCGAGCGCGTGAAGCTCGGCAAGCGCGCAAACCACTTCCCTACCGAGCTCTCCGGCGGCCAACAGCAGCGCGTCGCGATAGCGCGGGCGGTAGTCACCCGGCCATCTTTGATCCTCGCCGACGAGCCGACCGGAAACCTCGATTCAAAAACCACCGTCGAGATCATGGATATCTTTCACGAGCTGCACAGTCAGGGCAATACGATCGTCCTCATCACGCATGACGACTCTGTCGCCGCGCAGGCCGGGCGGCGTGTGCGGATCCTCGACGGACATCTCACTGAGGAGGGCGCATGATGGACACTCTGAAGCAATCCCTGCGCATGGCTATAAAATCTATCAGCGGAAACAAGCTGCGCGCATTTCTGACGATGCTCGGCATCATCATCGGCGTCATGGCGCTGGTCATCCTCGTCAGCCTTGTAAACGGCGCGACCAGCACCGTGACCGACACGATCTCCAGTCTCGGCACAAATCTGCTGGCCGTGACTGTCAGCGACGACAAGGGGCAGCCGATCAGCCTGAGCGACCTTGCCGAGTTTTCCGAGACAGACGGCGTCGGCCAGACCGCCGCATGGCAGTCAGAAAGCGCTGTCGGCAAATACGGCTCCAACGCTGAGACAGTGCAGCTCTACGGCACGACCGCGGCATACTACAACATTCAAGGGCTCAATATGCTGCTCGGCAGATACATAAAGAGCGCAGACGTGGAGAACGCCTCCAACATCTGCGTCATAAACGAAAACGCCGCGCAGGAGCTTATCGGCTACAGCGACTGCATCGGCGAGGAAATTTCGATAAACGGAATCAAATTCAAGGTAGTCGGCGTACTTGAGGACAATGACGACTCCCTCACAGCGGTCTTTTCCAGCAATTCCCTCGCGGTATATATCCCCTACACCTCGCTTGTACGTTTAAGCAGCAGCGTCTCCTCAAAGATAACATCCTTCTACGTAAGCGCTGAGACTGGCGGCACAACTGCCGAAACGGAGAGCGCGATGTACTCCATCCTCTATGAGCGCTTCGCGCAGGATGAGGACGCTTTTGAAATAGACACTCAGGACGCCCTTGAGGACACGATGAGCAGCGTCACCTCCATCCTTGCCATTCTTCTCGGCGGCATCGCGGGGATATCCCTCATCGTCGGCGGCATAGGCATCATGAATATAATGCTCGTCACCGTCACGGAGCGCACGCGCGAGATTGGCATACGCAAGGCCATCGGCGCGAGCCGCGGCGTGATACTCCAGCAGTTTCTGCTTGAAAGCGTCGTGCTGTGCATGCTGGGCTGCGCGATAGGCATCTTCCTGTCATGGGGCACGCTGCGGATAATAAGCGTGGTCGTCGCGAGCCTCGACCTGACGTTCAAGATGAACGGCGCGGTCGTGCTCATTGCGGTGCTGTTCTGCTTCATCATCGGCGTTGGCTTCGGGCTGTACCCGGCGAACAAGGCCGCGAAGATGAAGCCCATCGACGCGCTGCATTACGGAGGTTAAGACAATGCTCAGGAAAATCGGAAAGAAGAAAACGCTCATTGCGGCGCTGGCAGTCGTGCTCGCCGCGGCGCTGCTGATAGCGCTGCTGCCGAACGGCAAGGCTGACACAAGTTCCGTCAAGGTAGTGGAGGAGCTGCTGTCCGCAAAGGCGGAATACGGCACGATAAACACGGTGTTCACCAGCGGCGGTGCAATAAGCAACAGCGGCACGGAGAGCATCGCCCTTGCGGGGTCTGTGAAGCTCCGCAGCTGGGAAGTCAGCGAGGGCGACTACGTTGAAGCCGGGGATCTGCTCGCAACGGTTGACCGCAGCTCGGTGCTGCAGGCGATATCGGAGCTTGACGCACTCATGCAGGAGCTTGACGCGGCGCTCGAGCGCAGCCGGTCTGACACCGTATCCTCGGTACTCTACTCCCCCATAGACGGTACAGTGACGAAGGTTTACGCTGAAAGCGGCGCGGACGTTGAGGACACGGTATATAATAACGCAGCGCTCATCGTCCTGACCGACAACGGCGGACGAGAGGTAAACGTCGTCGGCTACGCGGGCACGGTGTCCGCTGTGTACGTCTCCGAGGGCGACACGGTATACTCCGGGCAGAGCCTTATCTACCTCAGCGACACAGAATACACAGGAGAATATGAGCGGCTCCTGTCCCAGCGGCGCGAGCTTGAAGCGCAGATGCAGGCGCTCTTCGCGGCCTATGAGCGCGGCGGCGTCTATGCCGGGAACAGCGGGCGCGTCACGGGGCTAAACGAGGATATACTCAGCTCCACCGGCGGCAGCACCGGCAGCGGCACACATCTCGCGGTGCGTCTTCTCAGCAGCCCGCAGAGGCTGAGTGCCATAGTCGTCCAGCCGGTGGACAACGGTGAGAATGAAACCCCCGAGCCTGGTGAGCCCGAAGAACCGTCCGAACCCGGTCAGGACGGCGATAAGGTCACGGAAAAGTTCGGCAAGGTAACAGCCGTAGACGCGGAGGCCGGGACGGTCACCGTCCAGCTCACCGATGGCAGCAGCCTCACTCTCACATCGGCGGAACTTGAGACCCTCGGCGCTTCACAGATCAGCGTCGGGAACATCCTCGCGCTCGGCTACGACGAGTCCGGCACGCTCGTAAGCGTGACCGTGTACTCAAGCGGTGGGCAGGACGATCCGACCGGCGGCGGTGAGATGCCCAGCGGCGGCATGGGCGGAGGCGGAATGTCCGGAGGCACTGCATCTGCTGAGGATGACACTCCCAAGGATTACATCATGGACGAAACTGAGCTGTGCACCCTGACAGACTATGACACGGCAGAAATTACCCTCACGGTCGATGAGCTGGACATTGCGCAGCTGAGCATCGGTCAGGCCGTCACGGTGACGCTCGACGCGCTGCCTGGGCAGAGCTTTGACGGGGAGATCACGGAGATCGACCCGAACGGCGAGAACAGCGGCGGCAGCACAAAATACTCCGTAACCGTGACGCTCCCGCGCACCGAGGATATGCTGACCGGGATGAACGCGGCAGTCCGCGTGCAGCTTAAGGAAAATGACGGGCGGCTGCTCATCCCACTCGCAGCGGTGCAGGAGGACGCGAACGGGATATACGTCTGCACCGGCTACGACAAGAGCAGCGATGAGGCGACAGATCCCATTGAGATAACGACCGGCCTGTCGGACGGAGAGAATGTTGAAGTCCTCTACGGGCTCTCTGAGGGCGACACGGTATATTACCGCTACGCGGACACGCTGGAATACAGCTTTGTGAAATAAGCGGCGGTACCGCAATAATAAAACCAAGCAGAGAGCTCCGTATAATTCGGATCTCTCTGCTTGCTTATGTTTTAATATACCGCGATGCCCGTCCCGCGCCTATCCGCTTTACGGCGCCAGCACGAACCATTTCGCCGAGGACTGCCTCAACTGTCGTTGGGCTGACATCTGGGAGGATTTTGCATATCTCAGCTTTCGATATCGGTGTCAGGCTGCTCAGAACAGTCGCTTCAATGCGGGCTTTCTTTGTTACCTTCTTCCCGTTGACAACAGCAAAGCGCTTATCCAGCTCTTTATAGCACATATACAGAGTGGAGAGGAAGTTTTCCATGAACGGGAAGTAGGAGTTTTCGTTCGTATCCCACCCTGCTGAGGACTGCCGCAGCGCCTCATAATAATACGCCTTGTAGTTATTGATCTGTTCTTCAAATGACACGTACTTACCTGCATCAAAGCCGTTTTTATACAGCAGCAGGAGCGAAAGCAGCCGGGACATTCTGCCGTTGCCGTCTCTGAACGGATGGATGCAGAGGAAGTCCAGAATCACACAGGGGATCAGCAGAAGCTGATTGATGTTTGCGTCACACCGAGCGTCAAAATAGGCAAGCTCCAGCTGCTCCATAGCTTCCGGAGTTTCACTTGCAGGGGTTGGACGGAAGCGGACGCGGCGGTTCCCATCAGCATCAATTTCCAGAATCACATTGTCGTCAGTCTTATACTTCCCGCCGTATTCATAGCCAGTAAAGCCCATCATCACTTCGTGAAGCCGAAGAATATCTCTCTGGCGGAAGTCGATATGCTCATATCCCGAATGAATTTCATTCAGGGCGTCCCTGTACCCGGCGATCTCCGCCTCGTTGTGGTTCAGCGGGGCACTGTTCTGATTGACAATAGCGGCAATACGCTCATCGCTTGTAACAATGCCCTCGATAGCATTGGAGCTCTTGATCGACTGTATCTTTGCGACAGCTTCCAGTTCCGTAAAAATCTTCGTGTATTCTTCCCTGCGCATGCCTGCCATGGTTTTCAGCGCAGTTATATTTGAAGTCAGATTCACAAGATTTGCAGGCAGCAGCCCATTATTCAAAAAAGAGTAATCAAATTTTCTCATATAAGCCCAGCCTTTCTGCATCTAAGTATAACATATTATATGCATAAAAACAAGCAAGTACCGTAATCATCTGCATATAATCCGGGCGAATATATGTAGATAAATACGGCGTACACGATCCAGACCGCTACGCGGACACGCTGGAATACAGCTTTGTGAAATAAACAATGCCCCGCCGGGAAACCGGCGGGGCAATTACTATTTATCAGCTTTTCCTCAGTGTATCTGAACCAACTTGCCGACGACGACATAGCGTCCGTCGTCGATCTCATAGGTGCATGTGGAGAGAGTGACGACCTTGTCCTCCGCCGTTACTTCGACATCGGACTTGAAGGTGGACATGGACTTGATGGTCTCGATATAGTGCAGGAACTGCTCATCCTCATCGAAGGTGTTGGCATAGGCGAAGGACGTAGGCTCAGTCACAAAGCCCGCGATCAGGTCGAGACGGTAATGATAATTCTCGGTGCTGATATAGAGGCAGGGGTGATCGGGATAATAGCTCTCATCGCGGTAGTCTCTGAGGCTTGCGAACATTGAGCCGTCGTTCATGTTATGGCCGTAGACGAGCGTGTTCTTATCCGAAAAGTCGGACGCGCACTTGGTGTCGATAAAGATAGTGCCGTTTGCGTTATAGGACTCATCATAAAGATGATCGAGGTACCAGAAATTATTATCGGTATAGGCGATGGGGTAATTGATCTTGGTATCCGGGGAATATATCCAGCCGACAACATCGGGGTACTGCGCATGCAGAGCCGCAATGTCCACATCGATTGGCGAGACCTCAGGGTCGATACCGTCACCGACATCTGCGGAGGGCACAGGCGTCGGTGAGGTCGAGGTCGTATTCGTGAACTGCTGGGTAAGGTCGGTATAAGACTTCTCGGCCTGCTTATAGCCGTTTATAGTGGAGACTATCTTATACGCGCTGAAGCCAAACACGCCGATGAAAACGACGCACAGGACTATGAGAATTATTTTAACGGGCTTTTTCAAAAACTTCGCCGTCCTTTACATCAAGAGTTTATCGTAATTATACAGCAAAGCTCCCCAAAAGAAAAGCCCCCATTTATTCATAAATGGGGGCAAGGGATTAAGTCTTGTTAAGATTTGTGCTTTGCTCGATCAGAAGAGAGCAACGACGGAGCCGTCGTAGGTCTCGGTGATGAACTGCTTGACAGCGTCGGACTGGAGAGCCTTGACGAGAGCCTGGATCTTCTCGCTGTTCTCTTCGCCTGCGCGGACTGCGACTACGTTTGCATAGGTCTCGGCAGCTTCGCTGTCGGTGTTCTCAGTTGCGAGAGCGTCCTTGGCAACGCTGTAGCCGGCCTGCAGAGCGTAGTTGCCGTTGATGACGGCGATGGTGCCTTCGTCGCTGTTCTTGAGCTGTGCGGGAACGGTGTCGGCCTGGACAGCCTGGACATTGTAACCGTGGTCGTCAACGATGTCGAGGACGGTGACGCCCTTTTCAAGGGAAGCGTCCTCAGGCAGCTCGATCAGGCCTTCCTGCTGGAGGAGAAGAAGTGCGCGGGTGCCGTTGCTGTCGTCAGCGGGGATGATGATGGTTGCGCCTTCAGGAACTTCGGAGATGCTGGAAACGCCGTTGCCGTAGATGCCGAACGGCTCATAGTGGATGACTGCTGCGGAGACGAGGTCGGTGCCGTTGGACTCATTGTAGCTGTTGAGGTAGGGGCGGTGCTGGAAGTAGTTTGCGTCGAGAGTGCCCTCGGCGAGAGCCTGGTTGGGCAGGACGTAATCGTCATAGATAACAATGTTCAGAGTGTAGCCCTCTTCTGCGAGAGCGTCCTTGACCTGCTCGAGGATCTCTGCATGGGGAACGGCGGTAGCGCCTACGGTGATCTCAACAGGCTCTGCTGCTGCGGGAGCCTCGGTAGCTTCGGCTGCTGCGGGAGCTTCGGTGGCTGCTGCAGGGGTGGAAGAACTGCCGCATGCGGCAAGGCTGAATACTGCTGCGAGGGTCAGGATAAGAGCAATGATCTTTTTCATTTTTAATTTCTCCTTTGATCAGATAATTGATGGTTTGTTGGTTTGTGTGATGTGTTTTTCCTTTTCTGCGATTCAACAAGCGGCGGAGGGCCGCATTCGCAGGACATACAACTCAGGAAAGTTCATACTTTTTACCTCCGTACCGGGGCGCATCACTTGATGCGCTTATCTGTTTTACGGGCTATATATGTTCCCACTATCTGGATTATCTGAACTATAACGACCGTCAGCAGGACGCATATCCATGTGATATCGTCGTTGCTTCTCTGGTGGCCGTAGATGATGGCGATCTGGCCGAGGCCGGTGCCGCCTATCGTGGCAGCCATGGCCGAGTAGCCGAGGATCGTGACCATCGAGATGACCGCGCCCTGAATGAGAGCGGGCTTTGCTTCGGGCAGCAGCACATGGGTGACGATCTGCATATTCGTGCAGCCCATCGACTGCGCCGCTTCAATGACGCCGAAGCCGACTTCCTTGACGGAGCTTTCGACCATGCGCGCCACATAGGGGGCGGCGGCGATGACGAGCATCACGATGACAGCGCCGTTGCCGAGGCTGGTGCCGATGATGAACTTTGCGACCGGCAGCATTGCGACCATGAGGATGATGAACGGGATGCTGCGGAAGAAGTTCACGACGAAGCCGAGGGTGCGGTTGACCCAAGGGGTCGGGCGGATGCCGTTGGCGTCCGTGACGGAGAGGATCACGCCGAGGGGAAGGCCGATCACATAGGCGATCGCGGAGGAGATAAGAGTCATGTATATGGTTTCCCATACGCCGAGCTGGATAAGGCCGTTGTTCCAGAGCTTATAAAACATTTCGGAAAGCATTACTCTTCCTCCTTCCATGTGACGGGGCTGTTCTTGAGCCAGACGAGGATCTTGTCTGCCTGACGCTCATCGCTGGGCAGTTCGATTATCATGTGGCCGTATACCGCGCCGTCAAATTCGCGGGTATCGGCAAAGATTATATTCACCGGAGCCTGACACTCAAGCACGAGCTTGGAGATAAGCGGCTCCTGGGAGTACTGACCGTTGAAGATAAGGCGGAGCTTTTTGCCGCCGGTGGTGTCGAGCGCCGCGCGGTCCTGCGGGATAATAAGCTCACGCGCGATCTCGGACTGGGGATTGGTGAACACGTCGCTGACCTTGCCCTCTTCGGCGATGCAGCTCTGGTCGATGACAGCGACGCGGTCGCATATCTGGTCGATGACCTTCATCTCATGCGTGATGACGATTATCGTGACGCCGAGGGACTGGTTTATCTCACGCAGCAGCTCAAGTATCGAGCGGGTGGTGTTCGGGTCGAGCGCGCTTGTGGCCTCGTCGCACAGGAGGTAGCGCGGGTTCGTCGCAAGCGCTCTCGCGATGGCGACGCGCTGCTTCTGGCCGCCGGAGAGCTGCGCGGGATAGGCGTTTGCCTTGCTCTCGAGGCCGACGAGCTTCAGCAGCTCGAGCGCGCGCTTCTTTGCCTCGCCGCTCTTCGTGCCTGACATCTCGAGCGGGAAGCAGACGTTTCTCAGAACGCTGCGCTGCTCAAGGAGGTTGAAGCCCTGGAAGATCATCGAAATGCTGCGGCGCATTTCGAGCAGCTCCCTGCGGGGAAGGACGGTCATGTCCTTGCCGTCGATAATAACGTGGCCGGAGGTGGGACGCTCAAGGAGGTTTATGCAGCGCACCAGAGTGCTCTTGCCTGCGCCGGACAGACCGATGATGCCGAATATCTCGCCGTCGTTAATGGTAAGGTTAATGTCGCGCAGAGCCTCGACCGTGCCGGAGGCTGAGGAAAATGTTTTGCTCAGGTCCTTGATCTCTATCATTGAGCCGCTTCCTTTCAACAAAAAACCGGACTTGGAAAACTCACTTTGTTTTCCAAGCCCGGTGTTAATCACGTTCTTATCAGGCGGGTATGAAACAAGGCGAGTCACATTTTTGCGCGCGCATCATCATGCACATGCTGAACATGCACATCATACCCATCATCATGCTGTTGGCGGTGAACTTACGCATATGACCCGTGTCTCCTTCTTTCTTTGATGGTGTGATTATATAACCGGTTTTTTCCGTTGTCAACAGGAAATTGCAAACTCTCCGAAAATAACAGAAAACCTATCTGCTCACTCGGATTATATGGCACAATTCACAAAACCGGTACCGCGTATTTGGCGATTCTGCGAGAGTTCCCCTCGCTCACTCTTCTTTATTATCGCAGCTGTGACGGCAGCGCGCGCAGTCTCCGCAGCAGCCGGAGCCGCTGCCGCAGGAGCAGCCGCCCTTTTTATGCGCGGTGCGCCATGCGAGCACCAGCAGCACGGTAACGACCAGCAGTATGATTATATCCAGCGGCTTCACACGATCACCCTTATCACGTTATAGATCACAAACGCCGTCAGCCACGCGACCGAGCACTGCATTATGACCACGCCTATCGTCTTCACGGCCGAGCCGAGCTCGCGCCGAATGGTCGCCACGGCGGCGACGCATGGGGTGTACAGCAGTGTGAACACCAGAAAGCTCACCGCAGTTATGGGATTGAACACCGAGCCGAGGGCGGAGCTGAGATTCGCAACGTTCGTCCCGAGGAGCACTGCGAGTGTAGAGACGACGGCCTCCTTCGCCGTGAAGCCGGAGATCAGCGCCGTGACCATGCGCCAGTCAGCAAAGCCGAGGGGACGGAACACCGGCGCGATAAGCTGCCCGATGAGGGCAAGCAGGCTGTCTGCGCTGTCAGCAACGACGTTCAGGCGCGTGTCAAAGGTCTGGAGGAACCAGATGAGCACAGTCGCCATAAATATGACGGTGAAGGCACGCTCGAGGAAATCCTTCGCCTTTTCCCAGAGCAGAAGCCCCACGCTCTTGAGAGACGGCATGCGGTAGTTCGGAAGCTCCATGACAAACGGCACAGGCTGGCCGCGGAAGGCCGTGCTCTTGAGGATGAGCGCGACGATGATGCCCATGACGATGCCGAGCGCGTACAGGCAGATCATCGCAAGGCCGCGATTTTGCGGGAAGAAGGCCGCGGCAAACACCGCATATATCGGTATCTTTGCAGAGCAGCTCATGTACGGCGTGAGGAGGATGGTCATCTTCCTGTCGCGGTCGGAGGAGACGGTGCGCGTCGCCATGATGGCGGGCACCGAGCAGCCGAAGCCGATGAGCATCGGCACGAAGCTGCGCCCCGAAAGGCCAAGCTTTCTCAAGGGTCTGTCCATAACGAAGGCCACGCGCGCCATATAGCCCGTGTCCTCAAGGATGGAGAGGAAGAAGAACAGCGTCACGATTATCGGCAGGAACGACAGCACGCTCCCGACCCCGGCGAAGATACCGTCGATCACCAGCGAGTGGACGACCGGGTTTATCCCATACGCCGTAAGTCCACGGTCGACAAGGCCGGTCAGCGCGTCGATACCGAGGCTCAGCCAGTCCGACAGCGCCGAGCCGATGACATTGAAGGTGAGGTAAAAGATCAGGAACATTATCGCAAGAAAAGTCGGGATCGCCGTATACTTTCCGGTGAGCACCCTGTCCATGCGCACCGAGCGCGCGTGCTCCCGGCTCTCGTGGCATTTCACGACGGTCTTTGAAACGACGCCCTCAATGAAGCTGTAGCGCATATCGGCAAGAGCGGCGTTGCGGTCAAGCCCGGACTCGCTCTCCATCTGCACGATGCAGTGCTCCAGCAGCTCCCGCTCGTTCTCGTCAAGCTCCAGCCTGCCGGCAAGCTCCGGGTCACCCTCGATGAGCTTCGCCGTGCAGAAGCGGGAGGATACGCCGAGCCTGTCGGCATGATCCTGAATGAGATGGATGACCGCGTGGATGCAGCGGTGGACAGGCGAATCGTCCGCGCAGAAGTCCGTCACTCCGGGCAGCGCCTTTTTCCGCGCGGTGTCGACTACGCGGTCGATAAGCTCGGACACGCCCTCGCCCTTCACGGCGCTGATGGGCACGACCGGTACGCCGATGAGACGGCTGAGCTGCTGCACATCGACCGTGCCGCCGTTTGCGTAGACCTCGTCCATCATGTTGAGCGCGATGACCGTCGGCACACGCAGTTCGAGAAGCTGGAGCGTAAGGTAGAGGTTGCGCTCGATATTCGTCGCGTCGATTATATTGATGATGCAGTCGGGCTTCTGGTTGATGATGAAGTCGCGCGAAACTATCTCCTCCTGCGTATACGGGCGCAGGGAGTATATGCCCGGCAGGTCGACCACGGAGCAGTTCTTCACTCCCTTTACCTCGCCGGACTTCTGCTCAACTGTGACGCCGGGGAAATTGCCGACGTGCTGGTTCGAGCCGGTCAGGGCATTGAAGAGCGTGGTCTTGCCGCAGTTCTGGTTTCCGACAAGCGCAAAGATCATTTTGAACCGACCTCCCGCACCTCTATCTTTTTCGCGTCCTCGATGCGCAGCGTCAGCTCATAGCCGCGCACGCGGATCTGTATCGGGTCGCCCATCGGCGCGATCTTCTGAAGCGTGACCTCCGTGCGCGGGATCAGTCCCATGTCCAGCAGGCGGCAGCGCAGCGGCCCCTCGCCGCCGACGGCGGTGATAACGGCGGAAGCGCCGGTCTTAAGCTCATCCAAAGTCATATATGCAGCCCTCGTCTTTATATTCTTTATGTATAATAAGTTAGCCTTAGCTAACTTTGAATGTTATCATCCGCATATGCCTTTGTCAATACCGGAAGAAAATTTCTCTATGAAAGAAAACGCACTCCCCATAACGTACAGGGAGTGCGCAAAAATATCTGCTCAGCTCAGCGCCGAGAACACGCGGGCGATGGGAGAATCGGAGGAGACGACAAGCGTCTTTTCCCCGTCCTTGATGGAATTGCGCGCCATGTCGAGCGCACGCATGAACTCATAGAAGTCCGCTTCCGCCGGGGTATCGTACACCTCGGAGAGGATGCGCATGTACTCCGCTTCGCCCTCAGCCTTGAGCTTCTCAGCCATTGCGTTTGCCTCAGAGAGTGTTATCTGCACGGTCTTGTCCGCTTCGTTGCGGATCTGCTTTGCCTCGGCTTCGCCCTCGGCGGAGAAGGACGCGGCGATGTTCCCGCGCTCAGAGATCATGCGCTCGTACACGGCGGCCTTGTTCTCGTCCGGCAGGTCGAGCCGCTTCGTCTCGATGGCGAGCACGGTTATGCCGTAGGCGTCGAAGGTGTCGCCGACGTTGTCCATTATCTTCTGAGCAAGCAGCCCGTCGCGCCCGGAGATCACGTTCTCCTGCTTCATGGAGCTGATGACGGTCTTGAGGCTGTTATAGACAATGGTGTCGATACGGTACTCGGCGTTCGCGATGTTGCCGGAGAGGGTCTTGATAAACAGCAGAGGATCGTCAATGCGCCAGAGCACGAAGCTGTCGGCGACCATGGATTTCTTGTCGCTCGTGATAACATCGCTCACGGCAAGGTCATAGAGCATCTCGGTCTTGGGCAGGGTGCTGACCGACTGGATAAACGGCAGCTTCATGCTCAGTCCCGGCTCGTCCACGACCTTGACCACCGCGCCGAACTGGCGCACGATGGTGTATTCATTCGGCTGGGTCGTATAGAAGCAGCCGCCGAAGAGTATGACCGCCGCGATCACCGCGATTATCGGGAGTATTATTTTCTTTTTCATCAGTTTTCTCCTCCCATGTCGACACTGGCAAAGGGGCTCAGCGGAAGCGCGGTCTGCACGCCGGTGTTCTCATCGACGATATAGAGCTTTATGCCGGGCAGTATCTCCTCCATCGCCTCGTAATAGAGCCGCTGCTTTGTTATGAGCGGGTACTTTTCATATTCGTCAAACAGCGATTTGAAGCGCGCGGCCTGACCGTTGGCCTCGTTTATCTTGCTTTCCTTGTAGCCTTCGGCGCTCTTGATGATCTGGTCGGCGTCCGCGTTCGCGGCGGGGATGACCTCGTTTGCGTACTTGCGGGCGTTGTTCACCGCGGTGTCGGCCGACTGCTTGGCTGTCTCGACCGCGGTAAAGGCCTGCTGCACCTCTACCGTGGGCGGCTCCGCGTCCTGAATGGTGATGTTCGTAAGCTGCAGGCCGATGTCCTCGCTTTCGAGCCGCGTCACGACCTTCTGCTTTATCGCGGCCTGTATCTCACTCTTGCCGGTGGTGATGACGCTGTCGACATCATAGAGCCCTATTGTGTCGCGGATATAGCTCTGGCAGAGCATGCGCAGGATATCGAGCGGGTCGCTGGAATTATAGAGGAATTTTATCGGGTCGGTCACCCTGTATTCCACATAAAAGTCCACGTTCACAAAGTTATAATCGTAGGTGATCATGAGCGATTCGTCCTCGACCTCCGAACCGTCCGTGCGGTAGCCGAGGGGGAAGCCCTGTATGGTCTTTGCGACCTTGGTGACGCGCTGGATATACGGGATCTTCAGCTTGAGTCCGGAGCTTGAGACCATGCTGGGCTTGCCGAAGGTCGTAATAACAGCGTACTGATCCTCCTTAAGCGTGTATAAGGAATCGAGCGCCGTTATCACCAGCAGCACCGCCAGCAGGATAACGAGCAGGCGCTTTGTGGGCAGCTGTATGCGTTTTTTCGGCTTGGGCGCCGGGCCGCTGCTATAGCTGCCGTCGTTGGTAAAATTCATATCTGTCCCCTTTCATGTCTTTGCGACTGTTTATACTTTGATTATACAGTATCATTGCCGGCGCGGTAAAGCAGATTTTCATGCCCTGATGCAATGTTAACAGAATGTTCCATTTTATTTTAGGTTCGCTTAAGATTTCAGGCCTACAATTTCTCATTGTTGGAAACCATGCAAAGGAGCTGATTCTTTTTGATAGAAGTAAAGCATCTGACAAAGCTCTACGGTGAACACACGGCTGTGTCGGATCTGTCCTTCACGATTGAGGACGGTCGCATATACGGCTTTCTCGGCCCGAACGGCGCAGGCAAGTCCACGACCATGAACATTATGACCGGCTGCCTTGCCGCCACCTCCGGCGACGTGAGCATCGACGGGCATGATATCTTCGAGGACGCAGGCGAGGCCAAAAAGCTCATCGGCTATCTCCCGGAGCAGCCGCCGCTGTACATCGACAGCACGCCGAGGGAGTACCTGCAATTTGTCGCCGAGGCAAAGCGCGTCGCCAAGAGCGATATCAAGCGGCAGATCGCGCAGGTTATGGAGGTCACGCAGATCACCGACGTGGCGGACAGGCTCATCCGCAATCTCTCGAAGGGCTACCGCCAGCGCGTCGGCATCGCGCAGGCGCTGCTCGGAAACCCAAAGGTCATCATCCTTGATGAGCCGACCGTCGGCCTCGACCCGAAGCAGATAGTCGAGATACGCGAGCTTATAAAGAGCCTCGGGCGCGAGCACACCGTCGTCCTCTCAAGCCACATTCTCTCCGAGGTTCAGGCCGTGTGCGACACGGTGCTGATAATCTCCAAAGGCTGCCTTGTCGCCTGCGACACACCGGAGAACCTTGAAAAGCTCTTCGCCGGCAAAGCGCGCATCGAGCTTGACACCGACGCTGACAAGGCCAAGGCGCTGGAGCTTGCCGGCACCCTTCCCGGCGTCACGAAGATAGACGCGCAGCCGCACGACAATGGCTGCCGCCTGACGATAGAGCTGTCCGGGGACGACACCGGCAGCGTCTGCCGTGAGCTTTCGCTCCGCTTCGCGGGTGCGGGGCACGCGATACTCCAGATGACCACCGCCAAGGCAAGCCTTGAGGATATCTTCATCGAGCTTACCGACGGAGAAAAGGAGGCTGGCAAAGCATGAAAGCCGTATTCCGGCGTGAGCTGTCCTCATATTTCACGGGGCTTTCGGGCTACGTGTTCGGCGCGTTCCTGCTGCTGTTCGCGGGGATATACACCATGGCCTACAACATCAGAGCCGCCGTCAGCAATTTTGAATATGTCCTGAGCAGCATGTCGTTTATCTTCCTTGTCATCGTCCCTATACTCACGATGCGCGTGTTCGCCGAGGAGAAGCGGCAGAAGACCGATCAGCTCCTCTATTCCCTGCCGCTTACGATGACCGAGGTCGTGATGGGCAAATACCTCGCGATGCTCGTCATGTTCCTGATCCCGCTGTGCATCATCGGCATATACCCGGCGGTGCTCTCTCACTTCGGCAAGGTGAACCTCGCCGCGGCCTACGGCGCGCTCGTCGGCTTCTTCTTCCTCGGTGCGGCGCTGCTCGCTGTCGGGGCGTTCATCTCCTCGGTCACGGACAGTCAGGGCGTCGCGGCGGGGCTGTGCTTTGCGGCGCTGCTCGTGAACTACTTCCTCGCGAGCTTATCCAGCTTCTTTTCGTCCACAGCCTTCGCGTCCTTCGCGGCGCTGACCTTTGCCGTGGCGGCGCTGGCGCTGATATTCTATCTGATGACCAAGAGCGGTTTTGCCTCGGCGGTCATCTTCATCGCGTCCGAGGTGCTCGTCTTTGTGTTCTACACATTCAAGAAAGACAGCTTCGAGGGACTGTTCCCGAATATACTCTCAAGCCTGTCGCTCTTCGCGCGCTTTGAGCAATTCGTGAGCGGCATCTTTGATGTGACCGCGATAGTGTTCTATATCACCGTGGCCGCCGTGTTCCTGTTTCTCAGCGTACAGGCCATGGAAAAGAGGAGGTGGAGCTGATGAAAAAGAAAGATACCGCAAAGCGCCCGTTCTCTTCGCTCAGCACCCGCAGCTTCCACGCGGGCGGCTACAGCGTCGCGGCGGCGGTGATAGTGCTGGCGATAGCCGTCGCGGTGAACGCCCTCGTCGGCAATCTCCCCTCGACATATACGAAGCTCGACACTACCGCAAACGGACTCTACACCGTCTCCGAGCAGACGGAAAAGGTCTTATCCGGGCTGGATGAGGACATTGACATTTATTGGATCGTCCGGAGCGGGTACGAGGACTCGAACATTGCGACGCTCCTTGACCGCTACAGCAGCCTGAGTGATAAAATAAGCGTGACGAAAAAGGACCCGGATGTTTACCCGACCTTCGCCAAGCAGTATTACGACGGGCAGCTCTACAACAACTCCCTCGTCGTCTGCCGCGGCGACCGTTACCGCTACATTGACTACAACAGTATCTACGAATACGAATATTCCGATTACTATTCCGGCGGCTCTGTCAGCCAGAACTTCGCCGGTGAGGGTGAGCTCACGAGCGCCATCAGCTACGTCGTGAACGACGCCATGCCGACGCTCTATATCCTCACTGGGCACGGTGAAGCGGAGCTGAGCTCCACGTTCAAGACCGCGATTGAGAAGCAGAATATCCAGACCGAGAGCCTGTCCCTGCTGACGGTCGAGGCCGTACCGGAGGACGCGGGGGCGCTGCTCATAAACACCCCGCAGAGCGATATCTCCGAGGACGAGGCGCAGAAAATTGCGGATTATCTCGCCTCCGGCGGCAGGCTGATGCTCGTCACCGACCCGCCGAAGGACGGGGCGCTCACGAACCTTGAAGCGCTCATGGCGGGCTACGGCGTTGAAGCCGTCGACGGCATTGTTGTTGAGGCGAACCAGAATAACTACGCATGGGGTACGCCCTATTATCTGCTGCCCGACCTCAAGAGCCACAGCATCACTGAACCGCTCATTGACGGCGGCTACTATGTGCTGCTGTCCATTGCGCATGGACTGCGCATAAGCGATACACTGCCCGACGGCGTGACGGCCGATTCCCTGCTCAGCACCTCCTCTTCCGCATATTCCAAGGCTGCGGGGTATGACAGTTCGACCTACGAAAAAGAGGACGGCGACATTGACGGCGCTTTCGCGCTGGGCGTCGCCGTCACCGCCGAGAATGACGACGGCAGCACGGCGCAGATAGTCTGGGTATCCTCGGGCGCGCTGCTGGATGAGCAGAGCAGCTCGATGGTCTCGGGCGGAAACCTCGACCTGTTTCTCAACGCTATCAGCTGGATGTGCGGCCATGAGGACGGCATATCCATCCATTCAAAGAGCATGAACTATGAATACCTCACGATAAGCAGCTCAAGTGCCTCGGTGATGACCGCGGTCATTATCTGGCTGATCCCGGCGCTGTTCCTCGGTACAGGCGTCTGTGTATGGCTCAGAAGGAGGCGCAAATGAAAAGGGCAAAGAAACTGCTTATTCTCCTCGGTGTGCTCATCGTGGTGTGCGCCGCAGCCTTTGCCGCGTCAAAGCTGAACCCGGAGCTGAACACCGGTAATGACGACACCGACGGCTCCGCCGTGTTCACGCTCGATGCCGACTCCGTGACCGCGCTGAGCTTCAAGTACACGGGCAGCCTCAGCTTTGAGCACGATAATGGCACATGGTACTCCAATGACGATCCTGACTTTCCGCTTGACAGCTCGCGCATTGACCGCATGGTGAGCGCCATCAGCAGCATCAGTGCCGAACGCACGATAGACCAGCCCGCCGCGCTCTCTGAGTACGGGCTGAGTGACCCGATATGTCAGGTGACTGTCGATACCGGCAGCGGCGAACAGTCAGTGCTCTCCTTCGGCAATGAAGCGGAGCTCGGCGGCAGCCGCTACATGTCCATCGGCGACGGCAAGGTGTACCTTGTCGACAAGAACATCATCGACAGCTTTGACTGCGCTCTTTATGATCTCGTCACCAAGGAGCTGCTGCCGGACATGAGCAATATCGTGAGCTTCACGGTCGAGTCCGGCGACAGTCACTACGAGCTTGACTATATCGAAAACAGCGGGCTTGCCTACAGTGACGGCTACGTCTGGTTCTATAAGGATGGGGACGATTACCTGACGCTCGACACTGCCCTGACGAATGCTTTCACCGGCAAGATAACCGGGCTTGCATGGGGCGAGTGTGTCAACTACAAGGCGAACGACGATGACCTCAAGGCCTACGGTCTGGCAGAGCCCACGGCCGTTGTCAAGGTGGACTACATCGAAAGCTCCGAGGTCGCCACAAACATGACCGACAGCGACGGCAACACTATATACGACACTCAGGAGACCGAGCACACTTTCAGGCTTGAGATAGGCAGCTATATTGACGATAAGTGCTATGCCCGCATCGCGGGCTCGCAGATGGTGTACCTCATCGACGGCACGATCTGCGACAATCTCCTACATGCGACGTATGAATCTCTCCAGCCGGACGAGATCCTTGACATGGATTGGGGCACTGTTGACTCCGTGGACGTTGACCTTCCCGGTGATTCCGCTTCCTTTATGAAGAGCGAGAACGCCGACGGTGATACCGTATGGCTGCTTAACGGCGAGGGGAAGGAGCTTCAGCCTATCCTCGACCGGCTCAATGAAATGCTCCCGAGCGACAGCGGCAGCGAGAAGGAGCCCGACATGAGCATGCTCCTGCGCTTCACCTTCCACCGCAATACGAATAAATTCAAGACCGTCGTGCTGGAGTTTTACGATTACGACAGCGGCAACTGCCTTGTCTCCCTCGACGGCACGGCACGGCTCCTCGTCTCGCGCTCTGACCTGAGCGCCCTGCTTGAGAGTGTCCGCGCGCTGCTGTGATAAAAGAGATCTCTGCGCCAAAAGAACAAGTAAATCAAAAAGCACCGGGCTGGATCAGTCCGGTGCTTCTTCTATTATCCGCATTTATGTCTGCTCATACGCCATCTGGGCTGCGCCCCAAAGAGCGTCATGCGCGGGAGGAACGATCTCTGCCGTGCCCTCCAGCTCACGGCAGACAATGCCGCTGTATACGTTATCCGACGCGATCAGCCCGCCAAGGAGCGCCGTGCGCGGTCTTGCCATGCCGAGCCGCCGGGACAGTGCCTGCACCAGTTCGCTCAGTTCCCGAGCCTCGCGGTGAAGGATCTCAAGGCTCGTCTCATCGCCTGCCGCGGCACACTCTATGACAGTCTCCGCGAAGGACGCGATATCCGCCTTGCCGGCCTTACTGTATACATACTCTATAAGCTCTCCGATACCTTGTGGGAAACGGCCAAGCACCGCGCGGCTCAGCGCGCTCGGCTCGCTGCGTCCGTCGGCACTGCGCACAGCCTCCCGCAGGGCATCGCGCCCGATGGCGTAACCGCTGCCGACATCGTCGAGAATATGCCCGTATCCGCCGCAGCGCGCCGATACGCCGTTACTGTTGACGCCGAAGCATATCGACCCCGTGCCGGCGATGAGGACACAGCCCGCGCCGTCCATCGCGCCGCGCAGTGCGATCTCATGGTCGCCGCAGAGGCGCAGTACGCCGCGGAAATGCGCAAGCTCAAGCTGCCGGTGTATTATCCGCTCTGTCTGCGGAAGCGACAATCCCGCTGCACCGATGCACAGCGCGGCGCACCCGCTCATATCTCCGCAGGCGGCAAACACCTCATCAAGGCGCGCGCTGAAAGCGTCCGCGCCGATGGCGGAGATGTTGAACGCGCCGAAGCTCTCACGGCGGATAAAGCTATTATCCGCATCACGTATTTCAAGGCGCGTCGATGTGCCGCCGCCGTCTATTCCAGCAATGAACATATCTCTCCCGCTCCTCACAGTCTGACGGGCATCACGCCGCCGCATTCCCCGCCGGAGAATACCTCGGAGAGCGCGGCGAGGCTGTCTGCCGTATAGTCCCACGCCGCGACACGGTGTATGCCGCGCGGGAGCATGGCAAGGTCATAGGGATTTCTCAGGGCGGCGACGGTCATGTCATGCCCCGACGCAGCCAGTGCGCGGGCAAGGGCGAGCTGCCCCTCATAAATATGGGCATTGCACGTTGACATTATTATGCTTCCGCAGCCCTTGGCAGCCTCGACGATGCGCGCGATATCCGATGCGTCCGGGTCAAGCGGGCAGGTGACATATTTCCCGCCGAAGCGGCGGTGCATATACTCGGCAAACGGGAGTGCGTCTGCGCTGTCATTCGCCGCCTGAGTGACGCGGTAATCGGCGCAGCCGCAGAAGAAGGTATTCTCATCCGCGCGGCTGACAGCGCCGTCGAGCGCGGTTATGGCGCGGCGTGAAATATCCCGTGCCGCGGCGAAGTCCTCCGGGCGGCCGCACAGCTCGGGTTCCGCGTCCGTAAAGGCATACTTTGCCTTTGCGCTGAGGATGCGATCAACGCTCTCTGCCATATCCGTTTCGTCGAACTCGCCGCGCTCGGCGGCGGCAAGCACCGCCGCGGCGCTCTCGCGCTGGAGATCGATATCGCTGCTCACGAAGACGATATCCACCCCGGCACGGAGCGCGGCGGCGACGCCGTCTGCGGTGCCGTAGTGTTTGCGTATCGCGTCCATCACCATGCAGTCGGAGAGCGTCAGACCATTGAAGCCAAGCCGCCCGCGCAGTATGCCGCGCATGATCGTGGCTGACATCGTCGCGGGGACGTTTTCTTTCTCGATCTGAGGAAAGAGGATGTGGCTGCTCATGATGGCAGGGATGCCCGACTCTATCGCGGCGCGGAATGGCAGAAGCTCGGTCTCCTCAAGCTCCGCAAGCGGCTTATCTATGCACGGCAGGCCAAGGTGGGAGTCGACCGCGGTATCGCCGTGGCCGGGAAAGTGCTTGCCGCAGCAGAGAACCCCCGCATCGGCATATCCGCGCACAGCCTCACGGGCAAGCGCGGCGACGCGCGCGGCGTCATCGCCGAAGCTGCGCACCCCGATAACAGGGTTGCGGCGGTTGCTGTTGACGTCCAGCACGGGCGCAAGGTTGAAGTTCACGCCCACACCGCGCAGCTGGCGCGCGGTTATCGAAGCGGCGGTATACGCGTCCCCGATGCGCCCCGTCGCGGCGATGGCCATGTTGCCCGGAACGTTCACCGCGTCTGGCGCAAGGCGCGTGACCATGCCGCCCTCCTGGTCGATCGTGATGAAAGCCGGGTGTCCGGTCTCGGCAATAATGAGCGACTGGAGCTCCCGGCAGAGCCGGCGGAGCTGGTCGTTGTTTTCAATATTCCGTCGGAACAGTATGACATTGCTGATCTTATATTCGCACACGAGCGCGGCAAAATTCTCAGGGATGCACGTGCCTTCAAAGCCGAAGGCGAGCCGCTGCCCAAGCAAAATTCTGTTCATGTTCTTCTCCTTCCGTACATACCATCAGTTGACAAAAACTGTTCAGCGTAATAAACTTTAAACCAATATCTGCCGCGTCAGGCGGCGAGTTGGAGGATATATGGAGCACCCGATAGAAGCGCTTATAACCAAGCCGTACCGCCTCGTCATCGGCTTCATGTCCGGCACAAGTGCCGACGGTATAGATGCTGTCCTTGCCGAAATATATGGGCACGGCACGGCAACGCGCGTGAAGCAGCGCGATTTTGTGTTCATTCCGTTTGCGCCCGAAGTCCGCGCGGAGATACTGCGCCTTGCAAGCGGCGGCAGCGCCGCGGCGGCGGATTTCTGCCGTATGAACTTTCTTTTGGGCGAGCTTTACTGCGAGGCGGGGCGCGAGCTCTGCCGCCATGCAGGAGTCAGCAAAGCGGATATCGACCTCATCGGCAACCACGGGCAGACGTTCTGGCACATACCGAATGAGGAGGAATACCTTGGTCATAGGCTGCGCAGCACGCTCCAGTTAGGTGAGGATGCGATGCTCGCAGAGGAGTTCTCCTGCCCGGTCGTCGGGGACTTCCGCGTAAGAGATATGGCGGCGGGCGGGCTCGGCGCGCCGCTCGTGCCGTATACGGAGTTTCTGCTCTACCGCAGCGAGACAGAGTGCGTCGCCCTGCAGAACATCGGCGGGATAGGAAACATCAGCTTTCTCCCTGCCGGGTGCGGGCTGGATGACGTCCTCGCGTTTGACACGGGTCCGGGCAACATGGTCATGGACGCTGTCACAGCGCGCCTGACAGATGGCGCGGCGGCCTACGACGCAGGCGGGGCGCTTGCAGCGCAGGGGCAAGTCAGCGAAAAGCTCCTACGGCATATGCTGAACGATCCGTACCTTGCACAGCGCCCGCCCAAAACGACAGGGCGTGAGCGCTACGGCGCTGAGTACACAGCGTCGCTCTGCGCATACGCCGGGGCTGAGGGGATTCGGCTTTTGGACGTGCTCGCGACGGCGACGCGCTTTACCGCGGAGTGCATAGCCGCGGCGGTGCGGGACTATGCACCGGAGCCGCCTGCGCGGCTCATCGTCGGCGGAGGCGGCGCGCTGAACGCGGCGCTCATGCAGCACATACGGCAGCTGCTGCCGGTGTGCCGGGTAATGACGAACGAGGAGCTGGGCTTTGACGGCAACGCAAAAGAGGCGCTCGCGTTTGCCATACTGGCAAACGAAGCCATCTTCGCCCACGCGAACAATGTGCCGTCCGTGACCGGGGCAAAGCACCCGGTGGTCATGGGCAAGATAAGTTTATAATATAAGATAAGTCTGTAATTGTCAAAGAGGCTGTAATGGTATGCTATACGCATCGGTTACAGCCTCTTTTATTTATTCAGCGTATCGCGTCCGCGACGCGGCCATCGCTTCTGCCCAGCCGTGTCTCGGCTTCATCTGCACTGACAGAGCACAGCAGCATGACTATCGCGGTCTTGCATTTGTAGCCGCATGCTTCAAGCGCGGCGACGGCAGTCTTTTCATCCGCGCCGGTCGCTTCGCGCACGATGGAGATGCAGCGGTGCACAAGCTTCTCGTTCGAGGGCTTTACATCGACCATGAGGTTGCCGTACACCTTGCCGAGCTTGACCATCGTGCAGGTGGAGAGCATATTCAGCACCATCTTCTGAGCCGTGCCGCATTTCATGCGGGTCGAGCCGGTGATGACCTCGGGGCCCGGGTCGGGAGAGATGCCGACATCCGCCGCCCGATCTATCTCAGAGCCTGGGCAGCAGGTCAGCCCGATCACGCCCGCGCCCGCATCGCGCGCCGCTTTCATCGCGCCGAGGACATACGGCGTTCTGCCGCTCGCGGCGATGCCGACAAGCGTGTCATTCTCCGTCAGGGCGAGTTTGAGCATATCCTCTTTGCCGAGCTCTGCGCTGTCCTCCGCGCCCTCGACGGCGTTGAAGACCGCGCCTTTACCGCCGGCGATGACCGCCTGCACGGTCTCCGGCGGCACGGAATACGTCGGCGGGCACTCGGAGGCATCGAGTATGCCGAGGCGCCCGGAGGTACCGCAGCCGCAGTATATAAGACGTCCGCCGCGCTTCATGCGCGCATATATGAGGTCTATGGCGGCGGCGATCTGCGGGCATACCTTCTCCACAGCGTCGGCAACTTTCTTGTCCTCGCTGTTGATGAGGCTGACCATCTCCGCTGTCGTCAGGCGGTCGATATCGCGGCTGCGCGGGTTGCGCCGCTCGGTCGCGAGCTTCGTTATATCGGAAGTATTCATCGATATTTTCCCCTTCTCTCAGCCCTTTACCGCGCCGATCGTCACGCCCTCAAGGAAGTACTTCTGAAGCGCGAAGAACAGGATGAACATCGGCAGTGCGGAGAGCGTCGCCCCTGCCATCATAGGCGCGAGCAGAGTTTCGTTTGCGAATTTGAAGGTCTTCAGGCCGACCTGGATGGTGTACATATAATCCTTGCTCGTGACAAGGAAGGGCCAGAAGAAGGAGTTCCACGTTGAGAGGAACGTGTTTATCGCCATGACCGCAAGCACTGTCTTTGAAAGCGGCATGATTATCTTCACGAATATGCGCAGCTGGCTGCACCCGTCGAGCTTCGCGCTTTCGATAAGCGGCGTGGGGATGCTGGTGAAAAACTGCTTTGCCAGAAAAATATTGTACGACGTGACGACGCCGGGTAGAATGAGCGCGGCATAGGTGTTAGTCATCTTCAGCTTGTTGGCGATGAGGATATAGAGCGGCACCTGCGTCACCTGATAGGGGATCATCATTGCCACAAGTATCATGCCGAACAGCCAGCGGCGGCCTTTGAAGTTGATCTTTGAAAAAGCGTAGCCCGCGAGTGAGGCAAAGATGACATTGCCGATGACCGTGAGCGAGGCGACGACGAAGCTGTTCCATATCCAGCGCACGGAGTATTTGTTAAAGCTAAAAAACGCCTTATACGAGTCAAGCGTGAAGCGCCGCGGGATGACGGAGCGCGATGTGCCCGCCGTTGCGACGGCCGGCCCGAACGAGGACATTATCATATAGAATATCGGGAAGATCGCGATCAGCGCAAAAAGGATGAGCATCAGTGCAAGCACAGTGTTGCGGATATAGAGCTTCTTCCTGTCATTGAGATGCTGGGAATAAAGACCAGTTGTCATGCCGCACCTCCTCAGTATTCCACATCCACGCCCATCAGCTTGAACTGGAGCATGGAGATGAGCGCGATAACGATAGCAAGCAGTATGGCCTGGGCGCAGGCGAGACCGAACTTGGAATATTCAAACGCATTCTTATAGATGAGCAGGCCTATCATCGTCGTGCTGTTGTCAGGGCCGCCGCCCGTCATGAGGAAGGCGTTCTGGAACACCTGGAAGGAGCCGATTATTCCCGTCACGAGGAGGAAGAGCGTCGTGGGCTTGACGAGCGGGAACACGATATAGCGGATCTTCTGGAAGAAGGTCGCGCCGTCGAGCTCCGCCGCTTCAAAGTAGCTGTTGTCGATGCCGAGGAGTGCCGCTATGTAGATGATGATATTCGTCCCCTGCCCGGAGAGCAGCGCCATCAGCATCAGCGAGAGCATGGACGTTTTGCTTGATGAGAGCCAGTTCTGCGTTGGCAGCCCGAAGAATGCGAGCACCTGATTGAAAAGCCCGTCCGGCGAGGAGTCATACAGCCACAGCCACACGACAGACAGCGCCACGCCCGAGGCGATGCCGGGGAGATAGTAGATGGACTTGAACACCGACTGCACGCCTTTTTTGAACGGCAGTATCATTATCGCGATAGAAAAGGCTATCAGCAAAGACAGCGGCACAACAACGACGGTATAGACAATGGTGTTTTTGACCGCCTTGAAGAAAAGTGCGCTTTTGAAGCTGTCCGTATAGTTTTTCAGCCCGATGAATTCAGAGCCGAACGGCTTATATTTCAGAAAGCTCGTCTTGACGGCGCTGAGAACCGGGTAGAGCGTGAACACGCAGAAAACCAGCATGGCCACAAATATAAAGGCATAGCCCCACCAGTCGTCATCCTTCAGACGAAAACGGCGGGAGCCCAGCCTCGGGCCACTGTATTTGCTCATAGCCTTTACCTCCGTACTATTAAAATCTGCCCCACCCGGCCGAAGCTGGGCGGGGCAGAAAAATGTATTATCTCGCTTTCGGCGGCGCCGATGGCTTACAGAAGCCCGGTGACGATGCCGTCTGCGCCGAACAGCTCAACGGCGCGCTCGTTGATGGCGTCGAAGACTTCCTGGGCGGTGGCTTCACCTGCGAGCAGGGACTGGAACTTGGGCACTATGACCTCGTCCATGATGGTCTTGGCGTTGGCTGCCTGCTCAACGGAAATACCGGCAGGAGGAGCGACGACGAGACCGATCTCACGGGCTGCGCATGCAGCGTTGCCCTCATCGATGCCCTCGGGGCTGACGTAAGCGTCGCGGCCGGTCTGGCAGACGGGGTCGAGGAGCAGAGTGGAGTCAACAGCGGCGACGCGCTCGCCGGAGCAGAGGTAATCCATGACGAGGCAGACGTTCTTGAGGTGCTCGTCGGTGGTGTTGTTATTGCGCAGAGCGATGAGACCGTCGACCGTGCCGAAGCAGGACTCAGTCACACCGTCCATAGTGGGCATGGGGAGGAAGACGTAGCTCAGGGGGATGGAGTTCTCAACGGCGGTGCCGTCATTGGCCTCGAGAGCGGCGTTGTTCTTGTTGATGTTGTTCTCGAAAAGGGGCATTGCCTTGCCGAAGATCATGGTCTTGCCCTGCTGGCACATGACCATGCGCTGGCCTGCTTCAACAGCGTAGTTGGGCATATAGCCGGCCTTGGTCATTTCCTCGATGGCGTTGAGGAGGTTGAGCATATTCTCAGAGGTGAAGGCATACTTCAGCTCAGGAGTGAAGGCATTGGTGAGGCCAGCCATAACGCCCATGATGTTGGGAACGTCGGAGGCGGTGACGCCGGAGTTTGCAAACGCGAAGCCGAAGCAGTCGGCAGTGGTGCCGGCCTTGAGGATCTCAAGGAACTCCTCGTAGGTCCAGCCTTCGGTCTGGATCTTTTCGATGTCAGCACCGGCAGCTTCAAGCATCTCGCGGTTGCCGCCGATGGACTGAATGGTTATGTAGAGAGGAAGACCGTAGGGAACGTTCTCAATGGACATATAGTCCATGGCGTTCTGGTCATAGTCGGCAAGTCTGTCGGCATCCATGTAGGCGGAGATATCAACGCCGAGGCCGAGGTCGACATACTGGCCGATGTTGGAGTAGGATATCTCAGCGATGTCGGGAGCTTCACCGGCATTTGCCATAGTGCTGAGCTTATCGTTATGATCGTCCCAAGAGGTCTTGATAACTTCGATCTTGATGTTGGGGTACATTGCGGTGAACTCGGCTGCCCAGGTGTCTATATCGTCCTGATAGTTGGAGGACACGGGCGGGACCATAACGGTAACGGTGTCTTCTGCGGGTGCGGCATCCTCAGCCGCGGCGGCTGTTTCTGCTGCGGCAGGCTGCTCAGCAGCGGGTGCGGCGGTCTGGCCGCAGGCGCAGAGGGCAAATACCATGACCAGAGCAAGAAGCATTGCGATGATCTTTTTCATTAAGTATTCTCCTTATCAAAAAATTTATCTTAAAACCCGGCACATGGCACAGGTAAAGACCGCAGTCAAAAATCAGCGGAGGGTGCTGTCAAAGTTCACGAAGAAGCGGTACTGGTCGCCGCGGTAGGTGGAATATGTGGCCTCAACGGGTATGCCCTGCTCAGAGCAGACATGCCGCTCAATGTGCATGACCGCGGCGCCGCGCTCGATCTGCAGAAGCTCCGCCTGCTCGCTGTCGGCGAGCGTGGCTTCCATATACTGTTCTCCCGTGATGAGCTTTATCCCCATCTGTCTGAGCCGCCCGTATATCGAGCCGTGAGCGATATCGTCATCCAGCAGGGAGCTGCACAGATGATAGCTCAGCGCCGTCTCCTCTATCGCCAGCGGCACACCGTCGGCAAAGCGCAGGCGGCGGATGAGTATATAATCCTGCCCAAGGCCTATGCCAAGGTCGCTGGCAATGATATGATTCGCCTTCTGAACTCCCGCATAGAGCAGCCGGGAGCTGGGGATCTTCCCGCGGCGCTGCATGTCCTCCGTAAAGCCCGTCACCTGCATCAGCGGCTGCACGAGCTTTGCCCCGGTCACAAATGTGCCCTTGCCCTGAAGCCTGTACACAACGCCCTCGACCTCCAAGTCGTTGAGCGCGTGGCGCACGGTCATGCGCGTCGTGCCGTAGACAAGGCAGAAATCGCGCTCTGACGGGAGACACTGATCCGGCTTATATATGCCGTCCTTTATCTGCCGGACGATATCATCCTTTATGTATTTGTACAACGGCTGAGCCGCGGATTCTGTCATATTTATACCGTCCTTTTGACCGAGCGGGCACACGTGGTATAATCCTACTGGCATATACCAGTTATGCACACAATTTATTATATGCCTTTTTTTAACAAAGTCAATATTGTTATGCGTGACAGCGCGCCTGACGGTACATATTCAGCGTTTTGTACGGATGCCGGGTATGAAATATATATAATATGATGAATATGGATCAGATAATAACAAGCGTATAAATACGGAATACTCCGGCTGAGTCAGCCCGGGATCCTTTTTACTTGTAGTTTTTTAGCCAGTCGATATACATTTCTATGGAGGCCGTGCCGACGACACATTAATATTGGATTGGCACGAATCGTTCATCCGTACTGTTCTGCCATGTAGATACTGGCTCTGGATTGAATGCTTGCCACGGCGGCATCCAATGAGCTCTGCCCGGCGGCATACTTTTGGGCTTCCTCCCTGATAATCGCGTCTATGCCGCTGGTCCTGGGAGCAAGAGAAGGCCCTTCCATGAGTTTGACCAGTTTCTCTATGTCCTCGGGTCTTATGTCCAGCCCCTCCTTTTCATTGAGGTCAGGAAGAGCGGCTATGGCCTGTTGGAAATCGTCGCGCATCACGGGCATCATAATAGCGGCGACGATATCATCGTATTCTACAGACAGAAGCGTTTTCAGCAGCTGCCATGCGGCATCCTTATGTTGGCTGCTGGCAAGCATGCAGTATCCGCCGTTAGCGCCTGACAGCAGCGGTATATTCCCTTGACCGTTTGGCCAGCCCATATATTGATAGTCCTCACCGTAACGCTGGCGCATAGACTCCGCGCCAACGAAACTAACTGTGGAAAACACTGAGATTAGGTAATCCTCATGGACATCAAAGTCATACGGCTTATAGCTGCTGTAAAGCTCCAGCCACTTATCGAAATTGCCTTTGCTGAAATCGCACCGTCCCGCTTCAAAATCCACGCAGTACACACTGGCGAGCTGACAGATGTAGTCAAGCAGGCTGTCCCGATTGATTCCGCCAAGCAGGGCATAGCCTTGGGGCAGCTCCGCTGGCAGCCGCAGCAGGTCTTCCGGGCCGGATATTTGCTGGGCGGTCTCCTTGGAGCTGATCATGCTGGACACAGTCATGAAGCAAAACAGCTCATACATATGCCCGTTCTCATCCGTCATAAATTCCAGAGCTTGGGGCAGGAACGCTTCGCGGCTCAGCTGAGGGTCTGCGTCGATATACGGAAGCAAATCCTCAAAGGCTCCGCTGTCAATGGTGGAATAATTCAGAATCGTCCCGTCGGGATGGAGACCCGTACACACGATGTCCAAGGTGTTGCCGGAGCTGATGTCCACTAAAAACCTGTCCATCTCACTCAGGCCGTAGGTCTTGAGTCTGGCCACATATTCTTTGCTCTGGCTGTTAAAGGCGGCAATGGCCATCTCGAGCTCGGCGCCATACTGCATGGCTCCGATGGTTATCTGCTGCCGCTCAGGGATGGCATCAAGGTCATATTTTATCAGAGTGTTATAGTACTCATTGTAGCCTATAACGGTGCTGCTGTCCAAAGAAAATACCTGAGTGGGGCTTGGAAGCCCCGCTATATCCCGCCAGTACAGCACGGGCTCCAAATGACCAGCGTCCATGTCAAACTCATATAAGGCATTCCCGCCGGCAAGAAACGGGCTGTTGCTGATGCTGCTCAGTTCACAGCGCTGCTCGATCGTGATCTCGGCTATCCGCTGATAGCCCTCCAGATCCATAGTACCCAGAAACACCTGATCACCCATGGCGTAACACACGATAGGCGTACCGGCCAGACAGGAGACGGACTGTATGGCTCCGCCAAGACTGTAGGAACCCTCACTCCTGCCCTGCGGATCAAGGATCGTCACTTTGCCGTTGTAAGCGTCCCAAGCCATGATCCTGCCCTCATAGCTGAGTATACCGTTTAAGCCTCCCCTTCTGTCAAAGGATGATTGGGAAACAAGCTGCCCTGTGGAGAGATCAAAGCACAGAATGCCGCATTCCGAACCGGCATCCTCAGGGACTATAACGACCACTAGCTTTCCATCTGCCGCAGATGCAAAGAACTGCATGGCGTTTTCCAGAGCTCCATCCTGCCGAAGAACCTCTGCCCACTGGCCGGACTCCACATCCAGACTATGCACCACCAGCGCGTTGTCAGCCTGACCCAGATGATAGATCGTAGAGCCGTCACAGGTCATGGCAGCAGGACGGCCTGAGGGAGAGGTCAATTCTACCGCCAGCGGCCCCTGCTCTTCGACGGGGGATGATGTTGGGGCGGTATCTCCCGGCTGTTCGCCTGCCCCGGTCTTGCCGCAGGCGGCAAGACTAAAAAACAGGCACAGAGCCATAAGCGCTGCTAATAAACTTCTACCTTTCATTACACTAAACCTCCTCTGCGCGGCAATGTTCAGCCGGTACATCCTTTGATCAGGTCTGTTCTGCAATATAAATCGCGGTCTTGGACTGAATGATATCCGCAGTCTGCGCGGCTGTCTTGCTGCCAGCGAAAAAGGGCTGAGCTTCTTTCCAAATCAGATCGGTAAGGGCAGTGTTATTGTCATAAACACAGCTGACTGAACTGATGGCATTACGGAGCCTATCTGCAATGCGACCGTCTGTTTCCTGAATGGTTACATCATTACCAAAAGGATCGATTGTGTGCATTCTTCCGCCGGCACTGACCCATGCCATATAATCGTTAATGATGGAATCAAACCCGGTTTTTGTGGCCGGGAGGGCACGGCCGGCCAGTTTGGTCTGGTATTGGTCATATAAGAATGTGCGGATAAAAGACCAAGCGCCCTCCTTATCCTTACAATCAACCGATATCCCCAACGCCGCATACGGCTTTATTGCCGTACCGCCTTTTTCAGCCGATGGCATGCCATAAAGCATCATATTCCCGTGAAAATAATAGTTGAACGCGACAAGATCGTAAATGTTGAATATCTCCCGCTGGGAGAGCAGCTGCTTTCCGGTGTAGACCATGTTGATCTGGTCGCTTGTGTCTCCGATATCCGGAAGCCTTGCCGCAAACTCCAGCAGAGCGGCAAATTGATCACTGTCAAAGTTACAGCTTCTGTTTTCCCAATCCACAAAGACCGTGTCACTCAGGGACACCATTGCATCGATATAGTCTTTTTTTGACATGGCAATGCCGAAGGGGTTTTCTCCTTCTCCCATTTTGTCATAAAGACCCAGCATTTCCGCCAGCGTAAGAGGGGCATCTGTTCCGATAATGTCCGGATCGCCGGTAAGAGTCAGAATACCGTAGGCGGGGATAAGGGTGTAGAGCTTGCCCTCCGTTTCCGTCTGAGTCAGCAATTCAGGCAGCAATTCCACATTTTTCAGCGTATCGTCTTTTTCCATGAATGGGTGCAGATCCACCAGACGCCCAGCCTTTTCATACTGCTTGCGGGGTAGGGTCAACAGGTCGTAAATATCCGGTCCGTTTCCGGACAGAATGTCCAGCTCCAGCCGGTCAAGACCGGTGGTGCTGCCGTCAGCGCTGTCGTATTGGGAATAATCGACCACCTCGATCTGAACTCTTTCGCTGGACGCATTAAAGTCTGACGCAATATCCGCCACGGAATAGGCGTCCATGGTACCCAGCTTCAGTGTGACCATCTGGTCGTAAGGAACGGAGGAGGGCTTGAGAAGAAAGGCCGTATAGGCGTCATAGTACAGAAATCTCCCGCCGCTCAGACTCTGCACAGCAGCATTTACCCCGTTCACCCCGGAGGCAGTCCAGTTTAAAATCTCGAATGTCTCCCTGCTGTCACCGTCCACGCCCAGCAGAGCGCTGCCATTATCTATGTAAAAAGCACATTCTGCGCCGCTTATCAGCTTTACAACATTTCCGGCCAGCGGCATGAACTCCTCTGCGGTCTGCCCTTCGGCATCAATTTTCAGCAGACGCTGTCCGGTCGGCTCTCCGATAGCGTATTCATCCCCGCTCTCCAGAACGGCGACAGCGCCGTCTGCCATAAAGCATGCGGAGTCGATCCGTCCCTTGCTCTCGTAGAAGAACAGGAGTGCCCCCGATAGATCATAAACGGCAAGGGATCGATTTGCGCAAATGCATATCTGTTCTCCGCGGCATTCGATCTGCCAGGGCTCTTTCAGACGGCTGTCTATAGGGTATTCCACTGTGATTTGTCCGTCGTCTTCACGGACGGCTATCGTGGAGCCTGTATCATCCCAGTTCGGCTGAATTACTCCATCCACTCGGTCATAACCGGTTTTTCTTTCTAAGGTGATCAGTTCACCGTTCTTCGTCAGGCAATAATCGATAGGGAAACCTATAAAGCTGTCGTCGGTACTGCTGAGAGTCGGATATTCTGTCAGAAGATTCCCGCTTATATCCATAACGAAATTATGCTGAACCATATCATCGTCGTTATCATCCATCGTTCCGCAGAAAATAAAGAACTGGTCGTCGCATGCGGTAATATCATAGATGGCGAGATAGGTTCCGCTCACCGGAAGAGCAAGCTCCTCCCTGACATAACGATATCTTATCTGCCCGTCAGAGGCTGTGCCATGGCCACCGTCCTGATCCTTGGCACATGAGCATAAGCAAAGTGCGGCAGCAGCAATGCAGAGCAGAAGAATATATTTCTTTTTCATCGCGAAGCTCCTCTTCATATGAATGATTTGGTTAAATGGTATCAAAATCCGGATAAGGCAGCAACAGCTCCGGCACGAACAGCAGCTCCGGCGGCACAAACGGTTGAAAGTATAGTCAAAACGTTGTATGATACTATCAAAAGAAAGCTGGAAAGGAAAAACCATGAAGATAGCAATATGTGATGATGACGCTGCTGATCTGAAGCTGATGCAAAGCTATTGCGCCCGGTATGATCCGACGATCCCGACCACGGCATTCACAAGCGGTGAGACCCTGCTGGAAGCCTACGGCAAAGATTTTTATGATCTCGTTTTTCTGGACATAGAAATGGGACAGCTGAACGGCTTGGAGCTTGGCGCCCGGCTTATCCGGCTGTCCCCAAAACCCGTCATCGTATTCACGACCCAAAGCCTCAGCTATGCGGTTCGCGGGTATGGCATTGCCATGCGGTATCTGCCAAAGCCAATTACTTATGATACCTTTTCTGATATTATGGCATTAGCTATGGAGCGGATCCTTCCTCAGAAGGTAAGTATCTTTTCCAACGGCACTCAAATGTTTATACCCATCAATGAAATCATGTATTTCGAAGTCCTGCGCCATCAGCTTCTCATTCACCTGAACAACGGAGAAAACATATCCGTGCGTAGCACACTTACCGAGGCGAGCAGCCAGGTCCCGCACAGTATCTTTGCCCAGCCGCATAAGAGCTATTATATCAACATGGAGTATGTTGACCGGCTTACCCAGCAGAACATTACAATGACAAACGGAGACCTTATTCCCATCGGTCGGAGCAGAAAAAACGATTTTCAGCACCAGCTCAGTGAATATATAAAGGGGACACGCCTGTATGAACATATGGATTGAACTGGCTACTGTCCTGGTGGAAGTATTCCTGCCTTGGTATTTCTTTTCAGGGATGCTTGGCAGAACTATCCGCCCCTTGCCCCTGAAAGCGGCCGTCGGTGCGATTTATGCGGCGGCTTTGGCCGCGCTGTCGCTGCTGCTCCCCTCTTCTCCGCTTCGCTTCACAGCCATTATGATCCTCACCTATTTTTCAGCTAAAATATATTTCAGCAAGGGCTGGCTCGCCACGTTATATCCGACCATTCTGTTTTTCGTCTTTGCCATCCTTACGGATATCTTATGCGGTATGCTTCTGCAATCGGGCGGCATTCCTGCCGGTGAGCTGATGGGAAGCGGCACGGCGCGGCTTATTTACAATATTCTCTGCAAGCTGTTTCATTTACTGTGTCTGTATATTATTTTGACGATCACAAAGGCAAAAAGTTACACATATAGCCTTCTCAAGGCTTTGCCGCTTCTCTCCTGCCTGCTCCTGAGCACTTACATCTGTCAGCAGAACTTTTTTATCATTATTGAGGGAAATGGGCCGGACTTTCTGCGTTTTGAAACGCTGGGTCTGCTGTATATCAATCTGATCATGTGCGCTTCTGTGGAAACATTGAACCGTTCCCATGAGCGGGAACGGGAAGAAAGAACTGCGAGGCAGCAGCTGGAGCTGCAGAAGAACTATTATCTTGATATTATGGAGCGTCAGGAAGAGACGCGCCGGATGTGGCACGATATCAGAAAGTATATGTCTTCCATGGAATCGCTGGTGGCAAATGAGAACCGGGAAGAAGCCCAAAAATGTCTGGAGCAGCTTCAGTCCGCTTTTTCCGGTATCGCCAATGCGGTGGATACAGGGAACAAGCAGATCGACAGCATTCTTGCCTACGGGATGAAGAAAGCCGAAGAACTTGGCGTTGCGATCCGGCCTGAGATTTGGGTCGACAGCCGGATGAATTTCCCCGCAACAGATCTGTTCGTTATCATCGGCAACACATTGGACAACGCCATAGAGGCCTGCTGCCAGATTGAGGAGGAATCCGCTCGGGTGGTTTCTATCGTCATACATCAGAAAAATCATCTTCTGCTGTACGAGGTCAGCAATCCATACAACGGCAAAAAACTCCAGCGTCCCGGCAATATACACGGCTATGGTCTGAAAAACGTGGAAGCATGCGTGGCCCGCAGCAACGGTCTTATGGACATTTCAAAAAAGCACGGTATTTTCACTGTCTCCATCCAGCTCAATCTTGAATGATCGCTGGATCAATCGTATAGTATCTCAGCCCATATTCCGGATCAGCTGTCACTATTTAAGAGCAAGTCCCACCGAAATTTCCAGATAAAACAAACACCCTGAACAAATCGTTCAGGGCGTTTCGGCGTTAGTACACCATAAACTACGTGCAATGGCAAATCGCGCTGGGGGTGCTCAAGATTTGCGTCGGCATAAACAAAGAATAAGGATTTTAAGCATAGACGAACATTTTCCTATCTGGCATTCCACCATTTTGATAATCATTTTCAGTTCTGAACCTGTCCGGAGATTCGGCGCCGTACGCTAAAACGGACCTTAGCCACTTAAACCTTGTTAAGTCACATTAAGAAAAGCCAAGACACCGATCGCTGATGGTCGGTGTCTTAGCTTTTCTTTACTTGGAGTTTTTCACTATTCTTTGGCAGTCCGAAAAACTGATGCAAATAATTTTAGAGCATAGCTCTCGCCGCATTACCAGCCAAGGAGATCCTGGTTCGTGCAGATCAAAAGCTGCATAGTCTCACGGGCCTTGGCAGCGTCATGGGTGATGACTGCTTTCATGACTTCATAATGCAGGCGGCTGGTTTCATCCGTGTGCAGGCTCGAAGTCTCGCTGAGGAACTGCCGGATACCCTCCTGAATAATGGGGAAAAGCTTCTTGATAACAACATTATGAGTAGCATTGGCGAGAATCTCATGGAACTTCGTATCTGCCTCATAATGCTTGGTGTTGTCATCATAGCTGTGTGAAAGGACTTCCCAGCATTCAAGGAGCTCGGCGGCATCTTCGTTTGTGCATTTAACGGCAGCAAGTTCCGCGATAGACGGCTCGATGATGAGACGGACAATGCCCCAATCGCTTGCAAGATCTGCACCCTCCTGAACAAAGTTCAAGCCGAGCGGATCGTCCACCTGCCCGGGGCTCGTGCAAAGGTAGGTGCCACAGCCGCGATGGACTTCAACAATATTGCGGCTCTTCAAAATGGCAATAGCTTCCCTGACCGAGCTTCGCCCAGTGTTCAGTATCTGGACGAGCTCAAGTTCCGGCGGGATCTTATCGCCGGGCTTGAGTCCATTTTTCTTCACCCAATCGATCAAATAATCCGCAACCTGGTTTGAAATGGGGGCATTACTGTTCACAAAATTTTCCATTAGAAGCGATTTCCTTGAATGCAGAAAGTAAATAAATTGAAACTATATCAAATATAACATAGCATAAAACGGATAGAAAAGCAATATCGCAGGCATCTGATTCGGCCACAAAAATTTTTATGGCTGGAATACGATCTTTACAGTATCGACCGTTCTGTCGAGCGCGGTATCGAGTCCGTGCTGCAGCTCATCAAGTGAGAAAATGTGCGTTATAAGCTTTTCTGCCGGGAGCCCTGAGAGAGCAAAGAGCGCTTGAGGAAAATTTCCGCAGTAGCCCTGAGTTCCGACAACGCGGAGCTGGTGCGTCACGATATAGCTCATGTCCAGTTCGACGACGGGCGACTCATATATCCCGGCGACCACGACCGTTCCACCGCGGCGAACCGATTTTACAGCGTCATTCAGGCAATTTGCCCTGCCGACGCATTCAAAGCACACGTCCGCTTCACCGACATTCTGAAGAAGCCATTCTGAAACGCTTCCGTCATGGGTGTTGAACGCATCTGTCGCCCCAATCTCCAGCGCAAGCTTCAGTTTGGAACTGCGATGCCCCGCAAGGATCACCCTTGAAGCTCCGGCGATCCGGCATCCAGCCGCAGTAAAGAGCCCTATGGCGCCGTCGCCGATTATGACAACGGTATCACCCACGCCGACGCCAGCGTTTTCCACGGCGTGCAGCGCAACGCTGAACGGTTCAACAAGCGCGGCTTTCTCATAGCTCAGACCGTCAGGCAGCTCAAAAAGTGAGGATTCCTTTACGATGATATAGTCTGCCAGCGCACCGTAGCCGTCACGGTAGATGAACCGGAGCTGCGCGCACAGGTCATATCTTCCCTTCCGACAGGCCGGGCACGTGCCGCAGGCTTCGCACGGCTCGGAAACGACACGTTTGCCGAGCCATGCGGATGATGCCTCCGGACCTACCGCTATGACGTCTCCGCTGAACTCATGCCCGACCGTTGCCGGGAGCGGCACGGACGGATGCCGCCCGCGGGCTGTATGCAGATCACTGCCGCACAGGGCGCTTGCTTTGATTTGAACAAGTACCTCGCGCCCGGCAAGCGGCCGTATTTTGCTCTGAATAAGTTCGATTTTATACGGCTCAGATATACGGCCAAGCCTGCCGAAGCTCGGATAAGTCATAGCATATACCTCTTGTATCAGTCAGTATCTCTGTCCCAGAAGATCGTAGCGCCGCGGTGCGCGCTGGTGCAGTACTTGCGGAAAAGCTGGAGCCAGCCAGTGGCGGGCTTGGTGACGCGCTTCCATGTCTTTCTGCGCTCGGCAAGCTCTTCATCACTGACATGGAGAGTCAGGCTTCTGCCCTCAATGTCGACGCTTATCATGTCGCCGTCACGGATGAGCGCGATGGGGCCGCCCTCATAAGCCTCGGGGCTGACGTGGCCGATGGCAAGGCCGCCGGTCGCGCCGCTGAAACGGCCGTCGGAGACAAGAGCGATCTTGGTGCCCATCTTCTTGCCGAGAACCGCAGCCATGAAGGTCTCCATGTGCGGCATTCCGGGGCTTCCCTTGGGGCCTTCGTAGCGGATGACGACTACATCGCCGGGAACGATCTCGTCCTTGAGCAGTGCTGCCCAAGCGTCGTCCTGACTGTCATAGCACTTTGCCGGTCCCGTGAACTTCCAGACGTCGGGATTGACGGCGCTGAACTTGACGACTGCGCTGTCAGTGCCGATGTTGCCCTTGAGGACGGCAAGGCCGCCATGATCGAAAATAGGATCATCGACCGGGTGGATAACGTTATGATCGACGTTGTCAACGGTTGCGGCCTTCTCGCCGAGAGTGCCGAACAGGCCCTTGGAATCAGGATTGAGCTTTCCGCCGATGATGAGTTCCTTGACGACGCCGGGAAGACCGCCGGCCGCGTCGAACTCTTCCATGGTGTAGGACGGGTGGTTGGGGTAGATAGTGCTGAGAACGGGTATCTCACGGCTGATCTCGTCGAAAGTCTCGGGGACGATATCAACGTCCATCTGCCTTGCTGCGGCGGGAACATGCATAAGGCTGTTGGTGCTGCCGCCGGTAGCCATCATATAACGGATAACGTTTTCAAAGGTTTCCTTATCAATATAGTCGCAGGGACGGATGTTCTTCTCCCAAACCTCCATGATCTTGCGTGCGGCTTCCTTGGCCATCTCATGCCATGCCTCGCTCTGGCTGCGGACGCTGGAGTTGCCGTGCGGCGAAAGACCCATCATTTCCGCCATGCCGCACATGGTGAGCGCGGTGCCCATAAAGGGGCAGGCGCCCGGAGTGGGGCAGGAGTGAAGGATAACGTCCTTATATTCTTCTTCGCTGATAAGACCTGCGACATGTGCCGCATAGGCCTGCTTGCCGTGGGTAAGGGTGATCATCCTGCCGGACTTCGTATGTCCTGATGCCATATACCCGCCGGTGAACATGACGGTCGGGATATTGACGCGCAGCGCGCCCATGATCATACCGGGGACGACCTTATCGCAGGTCGCCATGATTATCATGCCCTCAAGACAGTTGAGCTCGGCAACGGTCTCGACTTCGCTGCTGACGAGGTCGCGGGACGGGAGAGTGTAGCGATCGCCGGGGGTGTTGCTGCAAATGCCGTCGCAGATACCGGAGATGGGCAGCTCAAGGGCGAGGCCGCCGGCGGCGTATATCTCATCCTTCATTTCCCGAATGAGCTGCTTATCAAACGGATAATGACCGGGGTTCATTTCATTCCAAGTATTGACAAGGCCGATAATGGGGCGTTCGGCATCCTCCTCGGAAATGCCCATTGAATAAAGAAGCGCGTTGCGATGGTCAAGTGACTCGCGATTCCACGGGTAATGCAAATTCATAGTTAACATCCTTTCAATGAATTATCCTTTGTCGTCAGACTTGAACGGATACCATGAGGCCAGCCGATGGTGGGCAGCATGATAGGGTGAAAACATTGTACAGCGATGTCAGACATCTGTCAACATAAAATAATTTTTAAAATCCTTACAGATAAAACAGAATCAGATGCGACCAGATGCGACGCAAATTTGCGCTAAAATTTTGACATTTGATAGCGATGTGCATAATAAATAGGTGTATATTTTGTGCAGAAAATGGGAAAGCGTTTTTGCGGTTGACATTTGCTATGGATTGCGTTTATAATTTGGTCACAGCGTTGTCAGACAATCGACGGCTAAACAAAGAAAAAATAGGAGGAACCAATGAAAAAGTTTATAGCACTCTTGATGGCGATCGTTATGGTCGCATCCTTGGCTGCCTGCGGTAATTCCAGCGCACCCGCAGCGACCGAAGCCCCCCCAGCAGCTGATGCCGCCGCTCCCGCGGAAGCCGGCACCGCAGCATCCCCCGAGTACACTCTCACGATGGCTATCCCCTCGAACCCCGAGGACAGCTGCACCAAGGCTTTCTATTATTTCGAGAATATCGTTGAGGAGCGTTCCAACGGCCGCATCGATGTTCAGGTCTATGACTCCGGCCAGCTCGGCAGCCATGCGGACTACATCGACAGCATGCAGATGCACTCCCTCGCAGCAGCTGAGGTCAACACCAGCGTTCTCGGCAATGTCGACTCTGCATTCTCCGTCTTCGATCTGCCCTACCTGACCGATGGTATGGATCAGCTCATCGAGATCCTCGACGGCGGTCTCGGCGAAGTCCTCGACCAGCGCCTCCAGGATGCAGCCGGCCTCAAGATCATCGGCTGGCTCGTCCGTTCTCCCCGTGACATTTACACCAACAAGGGACCCGTTACCTGCCTTGCTGACCTTGCCGGCACTAAGATCCGCATCATGGAATCCGCTCTTATGAGCGAAGCTATGACCGACCTCGGCATGATCCCCGTTCCCCTGGCAGCTACCGAGCGTTACATGGCTCTCCAGACCGGTACCGTTGACGCAGCCGAGAACAGCGTTCCGCTGATAATCACCCAGGCTGAGTATGAGGTCACCAAGTACGTCGTCCTCACCGAGCACTTCTGCACTCCCAACCTTATCGCAATGGACGTTGAGTTCTACAATGCTCTTCCCGATGACCTCAAGGCTATCATTGATGAGGCCGGCAACGAGGCAGGCAAGTACGCAAGCCAGCTCGACAAGGAGAATGAGGCCGTCGCTCTTGAGGAACTTGCCAACGACTACGGCATGACCATCTGCGAGATCGAAGACAAGACCGAGTTCATGGACGCTGTTGCTCCTCTGTACGATTCTTACCGTGACAAGATCGGTCAGGACATCTACGATTACTTCGGCAAATAATTTATAAAGTTCTTGAGAAACAGATCGGGAACTGACTGAATACCCAAAAAGCAGGGGGAGGACGCAGCTCCTCTCCCTGTTTTGGGTTCAAGGGGGAACCGTTCCGTGAGTACTCGGGGATAGGAGGAGAGAATATGAAAAAAATAAACGACGCGGTATTTAAGTATGCCGTAGATCCGGTCATAAAAATTACCGGTATCGCGCTTTTGCTAGACATTATGCTGCAGATATTCGGACGTGCATTCATGGCAAAACCGCCCGCTTGGACTGAGGAACTGAGCCGCTTCCTTTTCCTGTGGTACTGCTTCCTTGGCTGTGCTGTCACCCTGCGCAACAAGCAGCACCTTGGCCTTGATTTCTTCTATAATAAATTCAGCGCAAAGGTGCGCAGAGTCATTGACTACTGCATCCACGTCCTCACGCTGGTTTTTGGCGGATACCTTGCATTTTATGGATTCCAGGTGCTCACCGTCGTCACCAAGCGTACAGCGCCCATCACCGGATGGAGCATGAAATGGTTCTATCTCGTACTGCCGATAATGGGCATACTCTTCGTCATGCTTGCGGTAGAGAACATAGTCGAGATGATAAAAAACAAGCCTGATTCTAAAAAGGAGGAGAACATAGCATGATAGCAATAGTGTCCTTCCTCGTCATGATCGTGATGCTGCTCTTCAATGTGCCCATCGCGCTATGCACCGGTTTCGCCGCAATAACCGGCATAATCATGTGCGGCAACATAAACTACATGACTTTTGTCCAGCGCCTCTACGTCGGCATGGACTCCTTCACCCTCATCGCTGTCCCTCTGTTCATGCTGTGCGGCCGCTTCATGGCTCTTGGCGGCATAACTGAGGACCTGATACAGCTCTCCAATGCGCTTGTCGGACGCTTCAAAGGCGGCATGCTGCACATCAATGTCGTGGCCAGCATGTTCTTCGCAGGCATCACCGGCAGCGCAGCCGCAGATACCGCTTCCATCGGCGGCATTCTTATTCCCGCAACCATCAACAAAGGCTATGATGCTGACGTTACCGTCGCAGTTACGGCAACCAGCTCAACCATTGGCGTTATGATCCCGCCGAGCATCCCCATGGTCGTGTTCGGTGTCGCTGCAAGCGTATCAATCGGCAAGCTGTTCCTCGGCGGTATAATCCCCGGAATGCTCGTCGGCGTCGCTCTGATCATCGTCAATGTCATATACACCAAAAAGCGCAATTACCCGGCAGAAAAGCCGTATACCAAGAAGGCTACCCTGCACGCGATCTGGCGCGGCTTCCCCGCTCTGATGACGATCGTCATCATCCTCGGCGGCATCACCAGCGGCGTTTTCACTCCGACCGAAGCTGCCGGTGTCGCCTGCCTGTACACCTACCTGCTCGGCCGCTTCATGTACAATGAGCTGCACCTCAAGGACATCCCCGGCATCATGCTCGAGGTCGCTTCCACCACTGGTCAGGTCGTTCTTATGATCGCCACTGCATCTGCACTCGGCTGGGTCTTTGCTCACCAGAATGTCCCCGCGATAATCTCCTCGGCTGTTCTCGGCCTTACCACCAATAAGTTCCTGATACTCCTGCTCATAAACCTCCTCCTGCTGTTCGTCGGCACTTGGATGGACCTGAGCCCGGCAGTCACCGTTTTCTGCCCGATCCTTATGCCGATAGTCACCGCCCTCGGCGTCAACCCCGTACACTTCGGTATAATCATGGTCGTCAACCTCGCGATCGGCCTGTTCACCCCGCCTGTCGGTGTCTGCCTGTTCCTTGCCTGCGGCATCGGTAAAATATCTATTTCCGAATCCATCAAGGCGTTTATCCCCTATTTCCTGTCCATGCTCATTGTCCTGCTGCTCATAACCTACTGCGAGCCGCTGGTAATGTTCCTGCCAAATCTGATGTCATAAAGTAAAAAAGCAAAGGCTCTCAGGCAAGCCCTGTGGGCCTTTGTCAGAGAACAGGCCGTACCGGAGCAGACTTCGGTGCGGCAGCGGAAAACAATATTCGGAGGAATTAAAAGATGACAGCTTGCTTTTACTGCGAAAACGGAGAAAAGCTGCGCAGTCTCATGATAGAGATATGCGAGCTCAAATACAGCAAGGTCTACCTTAACCGCGACCAGAAGCATCCCGGGCGCTGCATCGTAGCGCTCAAGGGGCACAAGACCGAATACTTCCAGATGACCCCGGAAGAGAATGCCGGGTACTTTGCGGAGGTTTCCAAGGTCGCAAAGGCTATATATGACCTCTATAAGCCCGACAAGATCAACTATGCGACCTTCGGCGACGGTGTACCGCATGTGCATGTACATGTAGTGCCCAAGTACAAGGGCGGCCTGAACTGGGGCGAGCCATTCGATGACACGCTCCCCAAGCAGTTCCTCAGTGAAGAAGAGTACGCGGATGCGGTCGAAAAACTCAGAGCGGAAATAGCAAAGTAATATGGCAAAAAAAGAACCCGAAACCTTGAATTATAAGGGCTGCTCCTGCGTATACAGACGATGCGGCACGGCGATAGTAGGCAGCGGAGCCGCCGGCTTTGCCGCCGCCAACCGTCTGATGGACACCGGCTATAACGATATCCTCATGGTCACCGAAGGCGTGAACATGGGCACATCCAGAAACACAGGCAGCGATAAGCAGACCTATTATAAGCTGAACCTCTGCGGCAATACGCAGGATTCCCCCCGCGGCATGGCACAGACCCTGTTCGACGGCGAGAGCATGGACGGTGATCTGGCGCTGTGCGAGGCGGCAAACAGCGCGCGCTGCTTCTATTACCTTTGTGAAGCGGGAGTTCCCTTCCCGTTCAATGAAGCCGGAGAATACGCCGGCTATAAGACCGACCATGACCCGGCAATGCGCGCTACCTCGGCAGGCCCACTGACAAGCAAGTTCATGACCGAGTGCCTGCAAAAGAAAGCGGCTGCGAGAGACCTTGAGATACTGGACGGCTGGCAGGCTGTCGAGCTTGCTGTGAAGGACGGCAGCTGCTGCGGTCTCACCGCGATGAACCGGAAGACCGGAGCGTGGCTGCTGATACAGGCAGACAATGTCATCTTCGCGACGGGCGGTCCCTCAGGAATATACGACGCGGTCGTCTATCCGGCAAGCCAGACCGGCAGCACGGGCATTGCACTCAGAGCCGGTGCCAGAGCCAAGAATCTCATGGAGTGGCAATACGGCATAACCTCCACGAAGTTTCGCTGGAACTGCTCGGGCAGCTATGAGCAAGTGCTTCCCAGATACGTGAGCACCGCGCAGGATGGCAGCGACGTCAGAGAATTTCTCCGCGATTATTTTGAAAACGTCGGGCAGATGCTCAGCGCGCAGTTTCTCAAGGGCTATCAGTGGCCGTTTGACCCGAGAAAAACGCTCATCGAAAACGGCGGCTCCTCCATACTCGATATCGCGGTTTACAACGAGATAGTCAACAAGAACCGCAGGGTATGGATAGATTACATGCACAACCCGACAGGTCTTGAGGTCACGGGGGAAAACGCCTTTGCGGCTCTTGACGAAACGGCATATACTTATCTGAAAAACAGCGGTTGTCTGCTTCCACTCCCGATAGACCGGCTTGAGCAGATGAACCCGAATGCGGTCGATCTGTACCGTAGCCACGGGATAGATCTGCATACCGAGATGCTCGAGGTAGCCGTATCTGCTCAGCACAACAACGGCGGCATTGCCGGAGACATGTGGTGGGAAAGCGAGATACCGCATCTGTTCGTGATTGGTGAGGTCAACGGTTCGCACGGTGTGTTCCGTCCGGGCGGATGCGCACTCAACTCCGGACAGGTCGGCGCGCTGAGAGCAAGCCAGCGTATAACGACGGCATACAGAAAGACGTCCGAACTGAGCCGCGAGGAGTTTCTCAAAAAGGCATATAGTCTGCTGGATGGCAGCCTTGACTTTACTTCCAAGCTCGCACGCGGTCACGGAAGAAAACCAGCCGAGATCACGGCCGAGCTGCGCAGGCTCATGAGCGCGGACTGTGCGCACATGAGAAGCGCCGCGAAGACCCAGGAAGCGTTAGTCCGGCTCAAGGAGCTTGAGGCCGAGGCCGAGAACAGCTGCCGCGCGGACTGCGCGCCGCAGATAGCCGAGGCATTCAAGCTCAGGGACGCGATCATTACCTCAAGGGCGCTTGCACAGAGCATAGACGCCTACATAAAGTACGGCGGCGGCAGCCGTGGTTCCTACCTGATAGAGGGTACCGAAAACGACAACGGTGCGCTGGCCGGCAAGATTCTTGAAGTCTCGCTCAAGGACGGAGGACCCGAGTGCTCGTGGCGAGACGTCAGGCCGATCCCGCAGCCTGAGGAATGGTTTGAAAACGTCTGGCGCAATTACAAACAGCTTTATCAGAATTGATTTCTTGATTGGAGGATACTAATTATGGCTTTTGAAATGATCACTAACAGACAGATTATTTTTGGTGAGGGCAAGCTCAGTGAACTGCCGAAGCTGCTCAAATGGTACGGCAAGAAGAAAGTCATGTTCGTTACCTACGGTATGCACCACAAGGGGTATCAGATCGTCAGCGGCCTGCTCAGGGATGCAGGCATCGACTTTTACAGCTATGAAGTACGCGGCGGTGAACCGGATCTCCATATCATAGACAACGGCAGAGACGTGTTCCTCGCAGAGGGCTGCGACTGTACGCTCGCTCTCGGCGGCGGCAGCGTTATCGATGCTGCAAAGACTATCGGTATGCTCGCCGTCAACGGCGGCTGCACCGAGGATTATCAGCTGCGCGGCCGTGAGGTCACCAAGGAGCCACCCCTTTTCATCGCTATCCCGACCACTTCCGGAACCGGCGCCGAGGCGACCAAGACCGCAGTCGTTGTAAATAACAACAACCACCTCAAGAAGAGCCTGTACCACACCTCCATGATCGCGGACATCGTCATTATGGACCCGACTCTCACCGTGGAGCTGCCGAAGAGCATCACCTCCGCAACCGGTATGGATGCCCTCAGCCATGCGATTGAATCCTACGTCTCCCTCAATGCAAGCCCGATGACCGAGATGTACGGTTACAAGGCGATGGAGCTTATAAACAAGTACCTCGCAAAAGCTTGCTTCGAGCCTGAGAACATTGAAGCGCGCTCCGGCATGATGCTTGCAAGCTACCTCGGCGGCTGCGCGATCACTGCTGGTATCGGCATCGACCACATCATGGCTCAGCCTCTCGGCGGCCAGTACAAGATCCCTCACGGCGACGCTTGCTCTATCTTCCTCCCCTACGCAATGGAGCTGAACCTGCCTTATGCCGCCGCGAAGTACGCACAGATCGCAAAGGCGCTCGGTGTCTATGTTGAAGGCCAGTCCGATGAAGAAAACGGCAGAAACGCGATTGCCCGCGTTGTCGAGATTCAGAAGGAGATTGGCGCTCCCAGCAGCCTCAAGGGCTACATCAAGGAAGAGCCGGACATGGACGAGCTGATCGACATCATCAAGCGCACCACCGGCCATATAACCTGCAACCCGCGCCCGCTCACCGAGGATCTCATGCGCGAGATATTCGCAATGGCAAGACAGTGAAGCGCATCGTCTCCGATAAAAGAATAGTGTAAAATAAAACTGGCCTCGGATGAATTTCGTTCGAGGCCAGAACAGCAGAAGTCGTTTCTGGAAAGGACAGTGTAATATGAAGAAAGTTTTGGTTCTCATCCCCGTCGGTCAGGCAGATAAGGAGAAGCTCCTGAACGCTGGCAAGGATTGCAGTTTCGTTTTCTCAAGCATCAGCGGCGCAAGCGAGCAGGAGATCCGAGAGGCCAACATAATCATAGGCAACCCCAATGCCGCGATGATAGGCGCGTCGGAGAATCTGGAGCTGCTCCAGCTTGAATCTGCGGGTGCGGATCAGTATATCGCGCCCGGTGTGCTCAATGCAAAGACCGTACTGACAAATGCCACTGGCGCATACAGCCAGTCCGTGGCGGAGCAGGCCTTTGCCATGACGCTTGCATTGCAGAAAAAGCTCTACCTTTACCGCGACGAGCAGAAGAGAGCCGCGTGGGTCGACCACGGCGAGGTCGCCACGCTCAACGGCAGCACCGTTGTGATCGTCGGTCTGGGCGATATAGGCCAGTATTATGCAAAGCTCGTGAAAGCGATGGGTGCTTATGTCATAGGCGTTAAAAGAAGAGCCTCTGATCGCCCGGAATGCGTGGACGAGCTGTGCCTGACGGAAAACCTCAAGGATGTGCTTCCGAGAGCAGACGTTGTAATGTCCGTCCTGCCCGGCACCAAGGCAACACAGCATATATACAGCGAGGAATACTTTGACAGCATGAAAGATTCGGCGCTCTTTATAAACTGCGGCAGAGGAAACGCTGTTGCTACCGATGTGCTGTACAAGGTGCTGAAAGAAAAGAAGATCACCGCAGCCGCTGTCGATGTCACCGAGATAGAGCCGCTGCCGGCAGACAGCAAGCTCTGGGGGCTTGAAAACCTCATCATCACCCCGCATGTCTGCGGAGGCTATCATCTGCCTACGACGCTCAGCAAAATAGCCGACATTGCCGCGGCAAATCTCAAGGCATACCTCGCGAACGAACAGCTGAGAAACGTCGTGGACTTTGCCACGGGCTACAAAAAATAAACCGGGAGCGGAGCCGCTATGATAAAGAGAGAAGATTTGACCAGCCAGAAAATGCGCCGTATCGCGCCGGAAATGGATCCGCTGCGCATCGGGATGGGCTGGAGCATAGATGATCTTTCCAAGCCGCAGATAATGGTAGAGAGCACGTTCGGCGACAGCCACCCCGGTTCTGCCGGTCTTTTCGAACTGGTCAGCGAGACCTGCGGCGGCATTACCGAGGCGGGCGGAAGATACGCGCGCTATTTTGCGACCGATATCTGCGACGGTCAGGCGCAGGGGCACGACGGCATAAACTACTCACTTGCAAGCCGCGATGCGATCTGCAACATGATCGAGATACACGCAAACGCAACGCCGTTCGACGGAGCCGTTTTCCTCGCAAGCTGCGACAAGGGTATGCCCGCACACCTTATGGGAATAGGCAGAGTCAACATTCCGTCGGTCATGGTGACTGGCGGCGTCATGGACGCCTGCCCCACCGGCAGGCACACAGGCGATGTGAAAAAGGATCTGCTCACGCTCGAACAGATAGGTATATACTCGGCGCAGTATGAGCGCGGCGAAATAGATGCAAAGCAGCTTGAGTGGTACAAGCAGCACGCCTGTCCATCCTGCGGGGCATGCTCGTTCATGGGTACAGCCTCGACCATGCAGATAATGGCGGAGGCTCTGGGACTCATGCTGCCGGGAACGGCGCTCATGCCCGCGACATCATCAGATCTCAAAGCAGCAGCGTTCAAGGCCGGCGAGCAGTCCGTGAAGCTTGCATGGATGGGACTCAAGCCGCGGGATATCGTGACGATGAGATCCTTCGAGAACGCAATAATGGTACACGGCGCAATAGCGGGATCCACCAATTCCCTGCTGCATATCCCAACTATAGCAAGAGAGTTCGGCATAGAGTTCGACGCGGAGATCTTTGACCGGATGCACCGCGACGCGCACTACCTGCTCGATATACGTCCCTCCGGCCGGTATCCAGCGCAGTTCTTCTATTACGCAGGCGGTGTGCCCCGCATCATGGAAGAGATCAGATCCATGCTCAATCTCGACGTGATGACGGTCACAGGCAAAACGCTCGGCGAAAACCTCGACGAGTTGAAAGCCTCCGGTTACTACGACCGCTGCGACGAATACTGTGCGCAGCACGGCATAACATGGCAGGACGTTATCCGCCCCTTTGACAAAGCGATAGGCACCAACGGTGCGATAGCTATACTCAAGGGAAACCTTGCCCCGGACGGAGCTGTCATCAAGCATACGGCCTGCCCGAAGGAAATGTTCACCGCAACGCTGAGAGCCCGACCGTTCGACTGCGAGGAGGATGCAATATATGCCGTCCTGCACAAGCAGATTCATCCTGGCGAGGCTGTGCTGATCAGGTACGAGGGGCCTAAAGGCTCCGGTATGCCCGAAATGTTCTATACCTCCGAAGCGATCTCCTCTGACAAAGAGCTTGGAACTTCCGTCGCGCTGATAACCGATGGCAGATTCTCCGGAGCGTCCACCGGTCCGTCGATAGGCCACTGCTCACCGGAGGCCGCAGAAGGCGGTCCGATAGCGCTTGTTGAAGAAAACGACCTGATAAGGCTGGATGTCCGCGCGCGCAGGCTCGATATTGTCGGCGTGAACGGCGAGGCTAAGACTCCCGAGGAAATGGAGCGCATCCTCGCGCAGCGCAAAGCTGTGTGGAAGCCCAAAGATCCCAGGTACACATCCGGTGTAATGAAAATATATACAGAGCACGCTGTATCTCCGATGAAAGGCGGGTACATGGAATGAGCGAACATAAGGGACAGAGTTTTATAGACGGCGCGGATATAAAAGCCGAAGACCTCGGCGGAGGAGTCACACGCAGTGTGCTGGCATACGGCGACGGTCTGATGCTGTGCCGGCTGCATTTTGAAAAAGGCTCCGTAGGAGCAATACACTCACACCCGCATACGCAGATCACCTACGTGCTCAGCGGTGTATTTGAGTTTACAGTCGACGGAGAAAAGCACACCGTGAAAAGCGGCGACAGCATATACGACAGGCCAAATGTTGAGCACGGCTGTGTATGTATAGAAAGCGGAGATATCCTCGATATCTTCTCCCCGATGAGGGAAGAATTCGTATAAGCGCGGTAAAGGACTCGGAAAGGAAAACAAAATGAAAATAACAGGAATGAAGCTATACAAGCTGCCGCCGAGATGGCTGTTTCTGAAGATAGAAACCGACGAAGGCATCTCCGGCTGGGGCGAGCCGATCATCGAAGGCAGCGCGGACGCCGTGAGAGCCGCGGTCGAAGAGTACGCAAAGTATCTCATGGGCAAGGATCCCATGCGTATACAGGATCACTGGCAGGCCATGTACCGCACGAACTTCTACCGCAACGGCGCGGTGTTCATGAGCGCCATGGCCGGTATAGACCAGGCTCTGTGGGACATCAAGGGCAAATTCTATAACGCTCCGGTATATGACCTGATCGGCGGGCTCTGCCGCGACAAGCTGAAAGTGTACCGCTGGATCGGCGGAGACCGGCCAAGCGACATAAAGGAGACCGTCACTGAAGCCTATAACCAGGGCTACCGAGCCATCAAGATGAACGGCACTGAAGAGATGCACTGGGTCGACAGCTTCAAGAAGGTGGAGCAGGTCTGCGAGCGCGTACAAGTGATCCGTGATCTTTACGGATACGACATGGACATAGCGGTCGATTTCCACGGCCGTGTACATAAGACCATGGCAAAGGTGCTGGCAAGAGAGCTTGACCAGTTCAGGCTGATGTTCATCGAGGAGCCCGTACTTCCGGACAACAACGAGGCAATGCGCGAGATAAGGCTGCACACTGCAACGCCGATAGCCTGCGGTGAAAGGATGTTCAGCAGGTTTGAGTACAAGCATCTGTTTGAGCAGGGCTATGTCGATATCGTACAGCCGGATCTGTCGCACGCCGGCGGAATAAGCGAGTGCCTGACGATAGCAAGAATGGCGGAAGCCTATGACGTCGCTATAGCGCCGCACTGCCCGCTTGGGCCGATAGCTCTGGGTGCCTGCATGAACCTCGACTGCGTCGCACCGAACGCATTCATTCAGGAGCAGAGCCTTGGGATTCACTATAACAAGGGTGGCGACCTGCTGGATTACCTCAACGATCCGAGCATATACAAGTACAAGGACGGATTTATCGAGATTGTGGATCGTCCGGGACTCGGCGTAGACGTCAACGGAGAGTTCGTCGCTGAAAAGTCAAAAGAGTTCGTTGCCAACAACGGCGACTGGAAGAACCCTGTGTGGCGCAACTACGACGGAACCGTTGCCGAATGGTAATGGATCAGCACTGAGGTTCTACGTCAATAGTTGTGGTAGATCGTAACGAAAAATAGCAGCGTAGATATTACAGAGCTTTGCCGCAAGACAAGTCTTGTCCTTGCAGAGAGGAACCGACTGTGCAAGCTGAATAAATGAATAAGACCGCCAGGCGATATCACCCGGCGGTCAATGTTATGTTGTGGTATAGACGTCATATTGAGAAAACGTGACGATAAGGTACAATAAGTTGCGCAAAAAGAAGAAGGGATAAGAGAAGACATAGTTTGCAGACTCCGGTAGAATGAAGTTGCGAGACAAACATTCGAAAGGAGACAGCAAACTATGTCCGAGAAAATTGTACAGCTGAATGAGGAAATTA